>ENA-OPZY01000001-OPZY01000001.1-human-gut-metagenome-genome-assembly--contig:-NODE-1-length-35990-cov-1.468143_pt1 | contig 35990 bp, 44 predicted proteins | sample MGYA00242488_ERZ504513 | MGnify/ENA primary metagenome ERZ504513 (study PRJEB26092, sample SAMD00036247) | human gut metagenome | host: Homo sapiens | study: EMG produced TPA metagenomics assembly of the...
CAAAAATTGTTGTATGCAATGGACAAGTCATATATGAAGTTTACTCAGTTTCACATGGATATTTTATCAGAATGCGATGGAGAAAATGGAGTAATTAAAAGTCCTTATTTTATAGAAGGATCTCTTGTCGTTTATTCTATTAAGAATGGGGCAATATCTTTATGGGTGTTCCATAATCTGCCTAATGCTAACAATAATTTTATGGCAGTTCCTTCTTATTATATAATAGCAGTTCCAAAAGATAGGATAAAGGGAGAAGGTCATCAGCTAGACTGTATGATAATGCCAATGATTGATGGATGTTGTGAGGCTGAAATTTAAGAGATTACTATTGATATGGTTTTAGATTATCTTTGTTTGCGACAGTGGGCAGAGATTGAAATTGCGGAAATTAAAACTCAACAAAAGAAATCAACTAAAAGGTAAGAAATAAGACTTCTGTTCAAGATGGTATTTCATATTTTATATTTGATAGTAAGTGGTTCACAGAGGTCTGCAATAATAACGAATTTGTCGTAAGTGGTCATTTCAGGTTACAACCTTATGGAGATGGTAGCAGAAGACTTATTTGGATAAATGAATTTAAAAAAAATGGTTATCATCGAAAGGCTTTAATTGAAAGAGCAAATGACGGAGAACAGTTCATTTGATAGGTTATTTGCCACGAAAGTACATATAGAATCGTTACGCTTAGTTTCTTCTCTAAGGTAACGATTCTGATATGTTTTAATTTTCTGTTTTTATTAAATAATCCTATAATTATTTCATAAAACCATTCCAACAGATCTTTTACATCCATCATTGTTGCTACTGCTTGTTCTCCTTGCTCTTGGATTTTGTACATAAGCCATTTGAAGCGAAAAATAAATTGTTTTATCATATAAAATTGCAGCTTAAGGTTTAGGTAATAGGTTGTTAACGGGCCTACTACTCCCAAAAAGCTTTTTCGCTTCTGCTTCTGCGAAGGTACTTTTGCTGTTCCGAAAAATAAAGGACAATTTTTCAGGGTTATATTTTTTCTGCTTTTTGCTCCTATAATGTAACCGGTATATCTAAAATAAACTATAGGTTACATAGATATACTAAAGCAAGGATTACATCTATATTATATAAGGTTTAACCATTGCTTTCATATCCAAAAATGCTATCTTTGCAAAATTAAGTCTAATTTGGATATATGGGAGAAAAAATAGGATATGCGCGAGTCAGTACGAGAGAGCAGAACCTCTCGTCTCAAGAGGATGCACTCAGCAAGGCCGGATGCATCCGAATCTTCACGGACAAAATTTCCGGAAAGGAGTTTAATCGCGAAGGCTTGAAGGCCTGCATGGATTATCTGCGTGCGGAAGATACCTTGGTCATTTACCGTTTGGATCGTTTGGGTCGTTCCGTCAAGGAAATGCTTGATCTTTGTGCCCAGCTCGAAAGCCGTCGCATCAAGCTAGTCTCCCTGCAGGACAATCTCGACACATCCACGGCAGTCGGCAGGTTCACCATGCAGATTCTGGCATCCCTGGCCGAGTATAACCGCAACCTGATTCTGGAGGGATGCAAGGCAGGCATCGAAGCTGCCCAGAAGCGTGGTGTGAAGTTTGGCCGTCAGACAGGTGTCAAGATGAAGAAACCCAAAAAGGAAGCGGTCATTACCATGTATAGAGCCGGTACATCCATCAAGGATATCATGAGTATTACCGGCATCAGGTCCATTCAAACAATATATAATTATTTAAAAGAAAATGGAATTGAAGCTAATCGACGGAATTGACAGCTAACAGGTTGTAATGGTATTTATATTTTTATTTATAGTTAATCTGAAAATGTAATATGAAACGTCATAATTTTAATGTAGATTTCGATAAGGATGTCCTGCAGAATGATGCCGAACTTATGGAAAGTATTGATTTTCTTTTGTATAAATCTTCTCAAAATAATAGGAAGTATAAAATAGTAGAGATTTTACGTGAATCTTATTATGATGGAGTGATTTGCTTAGGTAGAGTAATGGAGTTAGAAGAAATTTTTCATTTTGATCTTCGGAGGTTTATGCTGAAGAATCCATATATTTATATTTGTGAGGATGCTATTCGTTCTAAAACCATAACTGATGTAAATAAATTTATTGCTAAGCAAGTAGGTACTAAGTATGTTCATTCTAGATATCCTAAAATTGGCTTTCCTCAAATCAGAAGAATATTAGTTGATATTCATGCAATCCTTTGTTTAACACAGTGAAGAACAGTTCTCCGTACATTTGGCGATATTCATACTGATAAAGTTTAGACTAATAAACTTGTTAGTTACGACCTTATTAGTTATTTTTGTGGGTAATCTCAAAACAGAAATAGCATGCAGAATCCATTCGTATTTGGCAAGGCGGCTGAAGGGGTACATTTTACAGACCGCAAACAGGACGCATTACGTCTGTCGGCCAATCTGTCGCACGGTATCAATACAGTCCTTATATCCCCTCGTCGATGGGGAAAAACATCTTTGGTCAAGAAGGTTATCGAAGATGTCTCCAGCGATGAAATAAAAGTGGTATTCATCGATATTTTTCATTGCAAGTCAGCATACGACTTCCTGCGCACCTTTGCCACGGCAGTCATCAAGCAGACTTCTTCTAGAATGGATGAATGGATAAGCTATGCCAAGGGGTTCTTATCCAACATATCACCCAAGTTTTCGTTTGGCACCGATCCGATGAATGATTTTTCATTATCCTTCGAGTGGAATGAATCAGCCGATACAGAGGAAGCCATATTAGCTCTTCCAGAGAGGATCTGCGAAAAGAAGCACATCCGCATGGTGATCTGTTTGGATGAGTTTCAGCAGATTGCAGAATTCCCGGACAGTCTCACGTTTCAAAAGAAGTTGCGTTCTGTCTGGCAGCACCAGCAGGCTGTAAACTATTGCATGTTCGGTAGCAAGCGTCATCTGATGGAGAAGATTTTCAATGACAAGAGCATGCCGTTCTACAAGTTCGGAGACATGATGTTCTTGCAGAAGATTCCTGCATCCGAATGGATTCCGTTTATCTGTGGCAAGTTTGAAGAAACCGGCAAGCATATCCGTGAGGAACAAGCAGAAAGAATCTGTATCTATACCGAAAACCTGTCTTCGTATGTGCAGCACCTGTCCTGGATTGTATGGTATATTTCCGGTGCAGAAGTAACAGACCAAAATATTGAGGATGCTCTGGATGACCTGCTGGAGCAAAACAAGGTTTTCTTCCAGCGGGAGGTCGAACAATTGACGGAATATCAGTTCAACTTTCTCAGGGCGATGGCAGATGGCATCACGACCGGATTGGGCAGACAGGAAGTGCTGAAGGAATACCGACTGGAATCCACTTCACACATTCAGAGTATCAAGAAAGCGCTGATCAAAAAAGGCCTGATCTACGAAGAAGGGGATTCGCTTGTCTTCGATGACCCTCTGTTCAAGCGATGGATCCTACGTCATGTTCATTGATGCAGAAGGTGAATTTCCTATTCGCCAATTCTGCAGGCATCTTTCCAAAGGCTGTTCAGGATTCTGAAGAGATGAGCTATGCTGACTATATACCGGATTCATCTTTTCCGAAAGTAATCATTTTATTCACTCCGGAGAATTTCCACACTGAATAAAGAATGGTTTGGCCTTGTTTGTTTTTCTACAGATTCTGTATTTTTGCAAAACTTACAATCGTAACACTTACAGTTGTAAGTTTTTCATATTGTATTAAAGAATCCCCCTATCCGAGCTGCTTATGAAATTTTACAATAGAGAAAAGGAACTGGCCTTGCTGGAGAAGACTCGTCAGATAGCCTTCACCCAGCATTCACAGCTGACCGTATTGACCGGTCGTCGCCGTATCGGAAAGACGAAGCTTATCCTGAAAAGCTGCGAAGAGAGTCCGACGGTCTATCTGTTTGTGAGCCGGAGCAATGAAGCTATGCTTTGCCGTGGCTTCGCTCAGCACATCAATTCAGTCTTATCGAATATCTTCATTCCTGAATCCATCAATTCCTTTGCAGATGTCTTCGAGATGCTGATGCGTGCCTGAAAGACGGAAAGGTATAACCTGGTCATCGATGAGTTCCAGGAGTTCTTCTATATCAATTCGTCTGTTTACAGCAAGATGCAGGATATATGGGATCGCTACAAAGACTCCACGTTTGTCAACTTCGTGGCCAGCGGTTCGGTCTATACGCTGATGAACCAGATTTATATGGATGCCCGCGAACCGCTTTACGGACGCTGTGACAGCATCATCAAGCTGCGTCCGTTCTCTACTTCCGTACTGAAGGATATTCTTCATGACCACAAGCCTGACTATACGAATGAAGATCTTCTGGCGCTTTACACCTTCACCGGAGGAGTCCCCAAATATATCGACCTCTTCATGCAGAAGGGTTGCACGGATATGGAAAGCATGGTGGATTACATCGTGCAATCAGATTCCCCGTTCCTGAATGAGGGCAAGGCATTGCTCATTCAGGAGTTCGGGAAGAAGTATGGCAATTATTTTGCCATACTGGCTGACATTGCCAACGGACGGAATACGACCGCAGAAATCGAGCAGAACATGGGGGATATGGTCATTGCCGGTCATCTCAAGAAGCTCGAAGAAGACTACGAACTCATCGTCAGAAAACGCCCCATTCTGGCCAAGGAAGGCTCGCAGACGGTCCGGTTTGAAATCTCAGACCTCTTCCTGCGCTTCTGGTTCCGTTATTTCATCAAGTATCACCGGCTTGTCGAGATGGAGAATTTCGAACAGTTGGGACAGCTCATTAAGAATGACTATCCTACCTATTCCGGATCTACACTGGAGCAGTATTTGCGTCAGCAAATGATGGAAAGCTGCAACTTCATGGATATAGGCTCCTGGTGGCAGGCCAAGAAAGGAAAGGAGGCTTGCGAAATCGATATTGTCGGCCTTTATGTCGAAGACCGGAAAGCTCTGGTGGCGGAAGTCAAACGGCAGCGGAAGAACTTCAAGCCGGATGATTTTGCCATAAAGGTAGAAACCTTGCGGAACAAGGTTCTTCACAAGTACGACATCCAAACGGAATGTCTGACCCTGGAAGATATGTAACGTAACTGTCTGATGAATCCTACACAGCGCACCTATATAGCCATCGACCTGAAGTCGTTTTTCGCTTCGGTGGAGTGTGTGGAGAGAGGACTGGATCCGCTCACCACCAACCTCGTTGTGGCCGATGCTTCGCGCACGGAGAAGACCATCTGCCTGGCGGTCACCCCTTCGCTGAAGGCACATGGTGTCGGTGGCCGTGCCCGTCTGTTCGAGGTGGTGCAGCGGGTGCGGGAGGTGAACCGGCAGCGGTGGTACCGCAGTTTTTCACACCGTCTATCCGGCAAGTCCTGCGATGCCCGGGCGCTGGAACAGCATCCCGACTGGGAGGTGGACTACATCGTGGCTCCGCCCCGGATGGCTTATTACATCGAATACAGCCGGCGGATTTATGAGATTTACCTGAAGTATATCGCACCGGAGGATATTCATGTGTACAGCATCGACGAGGTCTTCATCGATGTGACTTCGTATCTGCTGACCTACCGCATGACGGCACACGAACTGGCCATGACGATAATCCGCGATGTCCTGAAGCAGACGGGCATCACGGCTACGGCAGGTATCGGTACCAATCTCTATCTGTGCAAGATTGCTATGGATATCGTGGCCAAGCACCTTCCAGCGGATAAGGATGGGGTTCGCATTGCCGAACTGGACGAGATGGAATACCGCCGCCGGCTATGGGATTACAAGCCGCTCACCAAGTTCTGGCGGGTGGGAAAGGGAATTGCCGAACGGCTGGCTCCTTACGGCATCGATACCATGGGCAAGATTGCCCGCTGTTCCCTGGAGAACGAAGACCTGCTTTACCGTCTGTTCGGAATGAACGCAGAGCTGCTGATTGACCATGCCTGGGGCTGGGAGCCCTGCACCATGCAGGCGGTAAAGGCCTATCGTCCGGAGACCAACTCGTTCAGTACCGGACAGGTATTCCAGTGTGCCTACGATTTCCGGAAGGCCAGGGTGGTGATCCGCGAAATGGCGGATGCCGCCGCGCTCGACCTGGTCAGCAAACGGATGGTCACCGACCAGCTGGTGATGACGGTCGGCTACGACATCGAATGTCTCACCGACCCGGCTATCCGGTGCCGCTACCACGGTCCCATCACCACGGATGCCTACGGACGCGAAGTGCCCAAGTCGGCCCATGGTACGACCAACCTCCCCTGTCAGACTGCTTCCTCAAAACTGATTTCCGAGGCAGTGGTCGGTCTTTTCGACCAGATCGTGCAGCCCGACCTGCTCATCCGTCGGCTGAACCTGAGCATCAATCATGTGGTGGCCGAATCGGAAAAGAAAGTGCTGCAGCCCCAACCGGTGCAGCTGGACCTCTTCACCGATTACAATGTGGAGGAAGCCCGGCAGGCGGAACAGTCCGCGCAGCTGGCCAAAGAACGGCGCATCCAGGAAACTTTGTTGACCATCAAGCAGAAGTACGGGAAGAACGCCATCCTGCGCGGCCTGAATTTTGAAGAAGGGGCCACAGCTGTCGAACGTAACAAACAGATAGGAGGACACAAAGCATGACCCACGCATACGATGACATTATCCACCTGCCCCATCCGGAGCCGAAACACCATCCCCGGATGAGTCTGGAGGCCAGGGCAGCGCAGTTCGCTCCCTTTGCCGCCCTTACCGGCCACCAGGCGGTACTGGCTGAAGCGGCCCGTTACACCGAGCAGAGTCCAGGTCTCGACGACCAGCAATGTGCTGAATTGAACCGCCGGGTGAATCTTCTTCTGGACCGTCTGGAGGAACATCCCATGGTGCTCTTTACCCTCTTCGAGAAAGATGGCATGAAGAGCGGTGTCCGTTACCGCGAAGTTAGGGGTGTTGTTGCCAAGTATGATGAATTCGAGCGGGTGTTTACGCTCGGTAATGGCCAGCGCATTCTTTTACCTTCAGTTGTTGGTATTAAATATATTTGAAGTCAGTAGGGAATATGCAGTACTCTATCGGCTTATGTCTTATACTAAAAAGTTTGAGTGTTTTACGATAAACCTGAAGCCTGTTGACTTCTTTATCTTATCCCTATAGTTTGTTGACATAATGTTTCCTGTCATCCCATGGTAATGGTGTAATACCGATAGGATTTCCATAAGTGCCTTATGGAACAACTTATGCTCCCAAAGATAGGGATTTTTGGAAAATGATGTTTGAGAATTTTTGGTGATAGCATAGTTAAAAAAATAGTAATTGTTATTCTGAAAACACATGCAAATTCAATAATATGGGTAGATTTGTAATCTTATTGTGCTTTTTGTTATCTGAATGGTGAAATGCTGCTTAGAAAAGTGGCAAGATTTTTAACACAATAAAATTACTGAAATGAAAAGATTAATAAGAAACTCCTTGGTTGCTTTGAACAATCGACTATTTCTTTTGAGCATGATTCCTTTTTTCTTGGCAAGTGTTCCTTCGCATGCTCAATATCAGCCATCAGAAGATAATATCAAATCCAGAAAAGAATTCTCAGACTGCAAGTTTGGAATATTCCTGCATTGGGGTATTTATAGCATGTTTGGTCAAGGGGAATGGTATATGAATGATGCTGGCATTGACTGCCAAGAATATGCCAAAGCGGCATCCGGATTTTATCCATCTCGATTTGATGCAGATGAGTGGATATCTATCTTCAAGAATGCCGGTGCCAAATATATCTGCTTCACGACACGCCATCACGACAGTTTTTCGATGTTCGACACGAAATTTTCCGATTATAACATCGTCAAAGCCACACCATTCAAGCGCGATGTGGTAAAGGAATTGGCCGAAGCTTGCCGGAAACAAGACATGCGGCTGCATCTGTACTATTCACACTTAGACTGGACTCGAGAGGATTACTATCCTTTGGGATCAACCGGACACCGGACCGGACGAAAGCACCATGGAGAATGGGCTTCGTACTATCAGTTCATGAACAACCAATTGACTGAACTTCTGACAAACTATGGTCCTATTGGTGCCATCTGGTTCGATGGTATGTGGGACCAGCCTGACGGATTTGACTGGAAGCTTAAGGAGCAATATGAATTGATTCACTCGCTTCAGCCTGCGTGTCTGGTCGGAAACAACCATCATAAGATTCCTAATCCTGGAGAAGATTTTCAGATGTTTGAACGTGATCTTCCTGGAGAGAATCACGCAGGATTTTCTAAGGATTCTCAGGTAGGCGATTTACCCTTGGAAACATGCCAAACGATGAATGGAATGTGGGGTTACCGCATCAAGGACCAAAACTACAAGTCTGTCAAGAACTTGTAAGACTGTTGGTTTCAACCGTGGGTAAGGGGGCAAATCTCTTAATCAATATTGGCCCACAGCCGAATGGTGAAATTCCAGCGTTGGCTGTCGATCGTCTGCAGGGCATGGGTAACTGGCTGAATACATATGGTGAAACTATCTATGGTACTACTGCCGGTCTGATTCAAAAGGCCCCTTGGGGCACTACTACCCTAAAAGGAAACAAAATGTATGTTCATATCCTTTCTGATGTAATGCCAGAATACATCACATTATCTCTGAACAAGAAGATGGGGTCTGTAGTGGATTATGACTCAAAGCAGAAGGTGGAATTCCAGAAGATAAAGAACGGTTATCTTATCTATACAAAGGGTTTATCCGTTTTAACGGATAAGATTCTCGAAGTAACGCTTCTGTAATTGTTTGTTAGTCGAATGTCCATCTATCTTGTTTATCCGTTGAACAAGATAGATGGACTTCTTATTGTCATGGGTGGCCTGTCTATTTTTGCATTGAGGTATGGTTATGAATGGAAATACAGAAATATTATGTTCTTTCTCCTGTTGATGGAGTTGAGTTGAAAAACAATGTCTAATGAAATGCAGATATGTCTATACAAAGAAGTGTACTTGAACGGTTAAGGAAGGGTGATGAGCAAGCGTTTGAGGTGGTTTATCATGCTTTCCATCGACGAATTTATGGATTCCTGCTTTCCTCTTTAGGTGAAGACGAAAGTGCGGCAGAAGATTTGCTTCAGTCTTTTTTCCTACGTTTATGGGAAGCCAGGTCGAATATCGACGTGGACAAGGATTTTACGGCTTACCTTTTTACAATAGCTCGCAATCTGGTGTATAAAGAGTTACGGGAGAAAATGACATATACTGTTGTTAAATTATTGGAAGAACATGACGTTAGGGATCGTCTGGAAGCTGACCAATTGCTGGAAGCTGAATCGTTGCATTCGTATATGAGCTGAATCTGTTGGATGAATTACCTTCAGCAAGAAAGAATATCTTTATACTGAGCAGATTCAAACACATGTCCAATAAGGAAATAGCCTCTCTTTTATCTATTTCGGAAAAAACGGTAGAAACACAAATATACCGCACCTTAAAGTTCCTGAAAAGTAAGGTCAATCTTGTCTTGCTTATACTATTTTTAAGCCAAAAAATAAAAATATGTTAAAATATGGTTCTTCTGTAAGGGATGGACCTTTCTGATGGATATATCATAATGACAAATGAAAACAGATGAACTAAAATCAAAGATAAAGCAATTCATGAAAGGATCGTTGACAAATTCCGAACTTCATGAATTCCTGCATGATTTTCAAAGCGACGAGACGAAGGAAAATCTGGAAGAGTTTTATTTGCATAACTGGGAGAGGTCCTGCCATGCCGATCTGCCAGAAGGAGTTTCGGAACGGGTATGGAACAAGCTGTACAGCAAAGTTCATTCCGGACAGATGGAACAGCGGAAACCTAAGTATGCAGCGAAGATAAGCTGGACCAGATGGCTTCAATACGCAGCTTTCGTTTGTGTGATAGCGGCAAGCTTCACCCTGATCAGGTTGAATTGGGGATACTTTTCTGCACGGGAGGAAGTTTCCTGTAAACCCTTCCTGGTGGAAGCAGAAAAGGGACAGCGGGCCTGTGTCACGTTGCCCGACGGTACCAGAGTGTGGTTGAATTCACATTCCAGATTGGAGTATTCCAATTCATATGGAGAAAAGGATCGGAAGGTAAAACTTCAAGGAGAGGCATTCTTTGATGTTGCCAAGGACAGTGCCAGGGAATTTGTTGTTGACGCTGGTCATTTATCAGTGAAAGTGCTGGGTACTACGTTCAATATAAAAGCTTATCAAGAGGATGATATATGTGTCGCGTCGCTCATTAGTGGGTCGATTCAGACTAAGATAGGTGAAAAATCGATTCAGCTTCAGCCAGACGAAAGTATAGTCTATAACAAGACGAACCAGAATCTGCATGTTGAGAGGGGATTGAGTGAACGGGCCATGATGTGGAAGAATGATGAACTGGCATTTAATGGGGAAACTTTGGAGGAAATAGCTGTTATCTTGGACAGGCTTTACAATGTTTCATTTGAGTTTGAATCGGAAGAGATTAAATCGTACAGATTCACAGGTGTCATTAAAAACAACAGTCTCGAAAATGTGATTGAGTTAATCAGTTTGACATCCCCCATTTCATATAAGATAATGAATAGCACAATAAGAATAAAAAAGAAATGATTGTTTAACTTTAATGAATGAAGAATGCCTATGAAAAATTAGAAAAATATAATCAGTAGTTCCGGTGATTCCGAAAGGGGCACCGGACTCAAGATACTTATCTGTGGAATGAACTCCTTACACCAGGTATTTGTTCCATGGTAGTTTGAAGACAAACCTTGTAATAAGAATACTAAAGAAAAGAAACACATGTATAATCAAACCAAAAGAATGATGGCGATAGGTGGCTTTTGTCTTATCTCAAGCATCGCTCTATCGGCACAAATATCCCTAAAACTTCATAACAAGAAGACCAGTGATGTAATTACGGAAATCGAGCAAGTAAGCGATTATCGATTCTTTTACAATAATGGACTATCTGGACTATCTAAAGTGATTTCCGTACAGGCTGATAATGCAGACATTCGTTCTGTGTTGGAGCAAATCAAGCAGCAGACAGGCATTTCTTATTTGATTAAAGACAACAAGCAGATTGTTTTGTCGGCCTCTGAATCAAGTCAGCAACAGAGAAACGTGACAGTTCATGGAACGGTAACAGACACACAAGGCCTACCTATTATCGGTGCCAATATTCTTGAAAAGGGTACAACCAACGGCACCATTACAGACATTGACGGAAAATTCACTTTGACCGTGTCTGAAAATGCCATGCTGCAGATCAGTTACATCGGTTGTGTGGAACAAAGCGTCTCGGTTAAAGGTAAAAATGTTCTCAACATTAAACTGAAGGAAGACAGCAAAAGTCTGGACGAAGTGGTGGTAGTGGCCTTTGGAACCCAGAAGAAGAGTAGTCTGACTGCTGCAGTAGCCACAGTCGATTCCAAGGAAATTGCAGGTCGTTCCGTAGCCAATATTTCCCAAGCGCTTCAAGGAGTTTCTCCGGGTCTGAACATTACGGCGGCCAACATGGGAGGTGCATTGAACAATAACCCCTCTATTGATATTCGTGGAACAGGTACTATCGGCGAAGGGTCTTCATCGGCTCCTCTGGTCTTGATTGATGGTACGCCGGGTGACTTGAACATGATCAACATGCAGGATGTGGAGAACATTTCGGTGCTAAAGGATGGAGGTTCAGCAGCCATCTATGGTTCGCGTGCTGCCTTTGGTGTCATCATGGTCACCACAAAGTCAGGCAAAAAAGGTAAGGTTTCTGTAAACTATAGCACTAATCTGCGTTGGGAAACACCTACCAACTTACCTTCATTTGTGAATAGCTATGATTTTGCCCAATATTTCAATGAAGTAGCTCGAAATTCTGGTTTGGGTGCTTTCTATACCGACGATGTGCTGCAGAAGACGAAGGACTTTATGGACGGAAAGATTGACTATGCTACCGAGTACGATGCCAATGGCGTTTGGAAAAAGAACATGCAGTCATGGGGGAATACGGAGTGGTTTGACGTTTACTACAAGGATTGGACTTTCTCACAGGAGCATAACATGAGCATCAATGGAGGGTCTGAGTCTGTTCGTTATTATATTTCTGCTAATTACCAGAATCTGGGTAGTGACCAGAATTTCGGCGATGAAGGATTGCAGCGCTATACCTTGAACGGTAAGATTAATGCCGATCCGTTCCCCTGGATGAAGTTGAACTATAACATGAAGTTCTCCAGAAAGAACTACAATGCGCCTACTTACCAGATGAATCCGGTGTATTACCATAGTATGCCGCGTCGGCGACCGTCCAATCCGGTATATACTCCCGACGGCATTTTCAATAAGGAATCTCAGCTGAATGAAATGGTTAATGGGGGTGATCATACCGATGATCTTGACATTCTGTACCAACAGCTTTCTGTTGTGCTCGAACCGATTAAGAGGTGGCAGATTTTCCTTGAAGGGAATATGCGCGTCGACCGTCAGGATATTCATAGTGACTGGAAGGTTATCAAGGAAAGAAAAGAAGACGGCTCTTATTTCAACATGGACCGTGATGATGGTATGGGTGGTCGTTCACGGGTTGAGGAAGCCTCTTACAAGACCAACTACTACAATACCAACATCTATACAAAATATAATTTCAGCCTAAATGAAGACCACCATTTCGACCTGTTGGCCGGTTTTCAAGCAGAGTTGAACAAATACAAGTCTATCTCTGCAGCTCGTGATGGTCTGATTTCAGAAGATGTGCCCACTTTAGGAAACACCACTTCCAATACACAGTTCAACATGGACAGCAACATGAATGAGTGGGCTACGGCAGGATTTTTCGGAAGCATCAATTACGATTTCAAGGGCCGTTACTTGTTGGAGGTAAAGTACCGTTATGACGGAAGTTCGCGTTTCCTGCGTAATCAGCGATGGAAGCATTATCCTTCTGTTTCGATGGCATGGAACGTGGCACATGAATCCTTTATGCAGCCTTTCAATGATGTGCTTGGTACTTTGAAGTTGAGAGGTTCATATGCTAGCTTAGGTAACCAAAACACGAATGATATCTACCCATTCTTCCCCTCCATGGGATTGGGTATGGGAAACGGCTCATGGTTGTTGAATTCCAAACGCCCCAACACTGCCAATCCTCCCGCTCCGATTTCGCCGCTTCTTACTTGGGAAAAGGTAACTTCCTATGACTTGGGTCTCGATTTTGGACTGTTTGGCAACCGTTTGGTGGGTACGTTCGACTATTTTTGGCGTAACACCAACAATATGGTGGCTCCCGGAGAGGAACTGCCCAATACGGCAGGGGTTAGCTCACCATATACCAACAATGCGAAGATGCGCACCAAGGGTTGGGAACTGAGTGTCTCTTGGCGTGACAAGCTGTCCAATGGTTTGGGCTATGGTGCTACCCTTGTGATGTCGGATGCAATGTCGACCATTCTGTCCTACCCCAACGAGACTAACAACATTTCCAAATACTACAGAGGACGTAAGTTGGGTGAAATCTGGGGATATGAAACCAACGGACTGGCTAAAACAGACGAAGAAATGAAGTCGCATCTGGCTTCTCTTCCCAATGGCGGACAGAATGCTTTGGGAACTAACTGGGCAGCCGGAGACATCATGTATAAGGATCTCAATGGTGACGGAAAGATTGATGGCGGTCAAGGTGTCTTGGGTAATACCGGTGATAGAAAGGTAATCGGGAATGAAACTCCCCGATACAATTTTGGTCTGACACTCAATGCTGAATATAAGGGATTTGATTTTCGAATCTTTTTCCAGGGTACCTTGAAAAGAGACAAATGGCTCACTGGATTGAACATGTGGGGTGCTGATGGAGGTTATTGGCAGTCTACCTGCTTGAAGGAAAACATGGACTATTTCCGACCGGCTGATACAGACAGTTATTTCGGGCCAAACGTGAATGGTTATTTGCCTCGCCCGCTTTTGGGAGCCAGTGCGAACAACAATAAGCAAGTGAATTCCCAGTATCTCCAGGATGCTTCCTATATGCGATGCAAGAACATTCAGTTGGGGTATACCTTCCCCAAACAATGGATCAGTAACTGGGGCCTTCAGAACATGAGAATGTTTGTTTCGGCAGAAAACCTGTTTGTGATTACAGGTTTGAAAGCAGGAGCTTATGACCCTGAAGTTTTGGATGGCTATGCAGCAGGTTCCGGTAAGGCTGCACCTTTGAAAACAGCCATATCCTTTGGATTGAATGTTTCACTTTAAACCTTTAATGTACATAAAAAATGAATACACATAAATACCTGTTTTTAGGACTTTTTGCTCTGTCTATTAGTTCCTGTAATGACTTTCTTGACAGAGAACCGCTTGATAAGATTACTCCAGAATCCTATTTCCAGACTGCTGAACAGTTGAGTACCTACGCGCTTACGCAGTATAATTTTAAAGCACATTTTGGATCAGGCTATGATTTCGGCGTTTACAGAGATGATAACAATACGGACGTTCAAGTGTCGAGTGAAGGGAATCTAAATCGTTGGGCACCAGGTATCCAGACGGTACCCGACGGCGATGGAGGCTGGACATTCGGTGACATTTACAAATGTAACTATTTCTTCGACCAAGTTTTGCCTAAGTATGAAGGTGGAATGATTCAAGGTAACGTAGCCGATATCAAACATTACATTGGCGAAATGTACATGATACGTGCTAACTGTTACTTCAATTACCTCAAGAAATTCGGTGATTTCCCAATTATAGAGCATAATATTGCATTGGACGACAAGGAAGCGCTGATTAAGGCGAATGAAAGAAAGCCGATGACTACAGTGGCTCGATTCATCTTGTCAGATTTGGATAAAGCAATCGAACTGATGGAGCAGAATGCGAGTGACGACAATAAACGTAACCGCCTGACCAAGGAAGCTGCTTATCTGCTGAAATCCAGAGTGGCACTTTATGTCGGATCATGGTTGAACAGCTTTCAAGGTACTGCCTTTGTGCCAGGAGGTCAAGGATGGCCGGGAGCAGAAAAGGATTACAATGCGAATGTACAGGTAAACGTGAGCGAAGAAATCGCTTTTTTTCTGGATGAATCCATGAAAGCTTCCAAGTTCATTGCTGACAACATCTCTCTTACCGAGAACAATTTGTCAAATTATGAAGAAGAAAGAAACCCTTATGTCCGTATGTTTGCCGACAAGGATCTTTCCTCTTACGATGAAGTGATTTTTTGGCGTGCCGGTGATGCAGCCTCTTTCAAGGTAGGCTATGGATATGCTCATACACAGGGTGGATCGAATACGGGTTATACTCGCGCTTATGTTAACAGCTTCCTGATGGAAGACGGATCACCAATCTATTCTTCTTCCGATTACCAAGGTGATGAGTTGTTAGCAAACGTGAAACAGGGTCGTGACAACAGACTTGTGCAGTTCATGAAAATCAAGGGGGAAGCAATGAGCAAACTGAACAATGGCGAACTTGTTTTGTTCCCTGAACCGCAAATCATTACTACGGCTGAATACAAATCAACAACGGGCTATGATATCAAAAAAGGATTGACCATGTCAGTTGGATGACAAGATTCAGAACAATCAAGTGGTAGGTGTCATCGAATACCGTGCCGCGGAAGCTTACTTGAACTACATAGAAGCTTGCTATTTGCGTAAGGGATCCATCGATGCCAGTGCTGACAAGTATTGGAAAGCCATTCGCAAGCGTGCCGGCGTGAGTGAAGATTACCGTCGCACCATTGAATTAACAGACATGTCCAAGGAAAGCTGTCTGCTTTCTGCTTATACGGCTGGAAAACTAGTAGATAAAACCATGTTCAATATTCGGAGAGAAAGGGCTTGTGAATTGATGTCGGAAGGCTTTAGATGGGATGACTTAAGACGCTGGCGCTCCATGGATCAGCTGGTGAACACTCCTTATCAGGTAGAAGGATTCAAATTATGGGGTGAAATGAAAAACTGGTACACAGGCCTTCATTACGAAGGCGATGGTCAAGGTACTGCGAATGTTTCCTCACCGGCTTTAAGTGATTATATCCGGCCGTATCAGATTATCAAAGACAACAATTCTTTGTATGACGGATTGAAATGGACACCAGCAAATTACTTGTCTCCAATTGGTATCAGTCAATTTACCATCACTTCGGCGAGCGTTTCAGACATTTCATCGTCTCCTCTATATCAAAATCCGGGTTGGCCAAAAGTTGCCGGTGGTGTAGCCGAAAGTGTACCTGGATTTTAGATTTTTTCAAGAAATAGATAACCGTATGGTATCTATATTTGGTTAGTTATAATTAAAGAGTAAGTGAAGAGAAGGTGTGTCGTTCATTACGGCACACCTCCTTGCTTTTGCATGATGTGGAATATCATTGTGTGCTCTGTTTTTTTGATTATCTAACGTATTCGTATATCAAGCGAGACTGTGCTGCTCCCTCGATTTGAAAACGTAACGTATTCAGATAGGTTATTTATCCCTTTACCAGACATTTAATATGTTTTCTTTAGATTAGGGCATTCCAGCCAGCTGTCGGGCTATCCGCTGCAAGTCCTCATTCCATTCCGGGCTATCCACTTCTATCCCTAATGCGTTAAAGCGGTAGAGACCGTGTTTGATTTCCTCTCCGAATCTTCTTCCTGTTGCTTCCTCCCTGTTTGCAGGTTGATTGCATGCTCCGTCTGACTGACCTTTTTCTACGGCAAAGGTTTAAGGGAATCGGAAAAGAAAGAGTTCCGGGCCAAAACCCTTTGTCTTGAAAAAAATAACGATGGACGGCCTCGCTGTCCCCAACATTTTTTTCATCCAAACTTTTCGTATTCCTCCTTCCCTTACCTGTGATGGCCGTAAAAAGGCTCAGAAACTCAGACGGGGCAAAAATCCCATTAAAAAAAAGGTCGTCAGCAGGAAAAGAACCTCCAAGGAAACTTGAAATAAAAAGGTCTAGAAATCTAGCTGAAGCATAAATCTCAAAAAGTTGAACCCTTAATACTCAAAGCTATGGCAAAAGGACAATACCCAAGTTTGGAACGGCAGTGGAGAAAGTTGATGTATGCTTTCTATCAGTACTACCCGATGCAGTTCAAGAAGGTTTCGCAGCGCGACTGGCAGGTACGCAAGCTCATTTGGGACTTCAAAGACGGACGGGCATACAAGGCAGTGGCACCGCAAACGCCATGATTAAATGTTTCGGCAGCGAAGTGAAAAACATCGTTTTTGCGTGCATTCCGGCATCATCCGCAGCGAAGAACGAAATCCGCTACAAGGAGTTTGCCGCCATGGTATGCAGACTCACCGGTGCCATCAATGCCTATGACCACATCCACGTAGAAGGCGAACGCTTGGCGGTGCACGAGAAGTTTGACCAAAAGAAACTGCAGTTGGTGCAGGTCATTGAATTTGACAAAGAATTTTTCAAAGGCAAGAAGGTGCTTTGCTTCGACGACATTCTCACCAAAGGCTTTTCCTATGCCCGCTTTGCCCTTCAGTTGGAGAAATTGGGAGCCGAAATCTTGGGCGGCTTCTTTATCGGAAAGACGCAGTTCCAAATGTAATCACCATCCATCACTCAGCCCCTTGTGCAGCAGGGGGCTGAAAATAAAAATCGGGTCCGCGCCACCGGGCGCGGACAGTCTTCCCTCTCCTGGACATTTCCTCATCCTGTCAACGTCCTTTTCCCAAGCTGTCTTCCTTCACCGTGACGCTTCTGCAGAACACTCCCCGAAGTCCGACCATTCTCCGTCCCACCAGGTCGATGGCCAGTTCTTCTGCCTTTTCCTCGTTTCTGGCTGACACACTCAGCGTTTCCGTTTCTCCCAATTCGGTGGTGACGGTAACCAGATAGGAGCGGTTTTTATTTAAGTCCATCTCCGATTCAGTGTGTGTCCAGTGGATAAGTGTAGCCGGCTTTCTGCGTACTCGCTGCAGCATCTTGACCTTGACGGGAGTCGGACTTCCCAAAGCCTTGGCAGCAGATCTCCTAAAAAGACAGACCGGACTTCCGCTTGCCCAAAACTACTGGAGACTGAGAGAAGGCAAGGGCCTGCTGAACATCTTCGACCAGACCTCGCTGGACATGTGGTCAAAGCTCATCTCCGATATCCGACGCTTTACCGGATCGCCCGTGGCGCTGCCGAACCGCTTCATGGACGATATACGCGCTGAGCGTGAACAGCTGCTCAAGCGGATGGAGCAATACCGCACCTGGCTCTCACAGGGAACCTCTCCTGTCTATCATTATGACTGCTATCAGCACGGTGGATGCGTGTATCGCAGACAAGCGCTCGAACTAGCGCTTTCCTCCTGGCTGAAAGATAAAGGTATGGACCTGACAGAACCCCCTGACAGCTGCCTATGGACCATGTCGGCCAGCGACAGGGAAGCATGGCGACAGCGGCCACGTTCACTGGTTGACCGGATCCTGAGGGAGCAGCTCATCGCCTGGCAGGAGGTGTATCAAGAGGCATCCCAAATCTGCGCTGAAATCCAGCGGGTCATCGACCGTACCGAGCAGAGCCGGAGAAGATGTGAGGCTGTCCTTCAGGATGAGCGTTCATCCGAAACAGAAAAGACCGAAGCTGTCCGGATCCTCGATGAGGTGAACCGGGTGAATCCGCTCATCGATAGCGGTGTGATGAACAAACGGAATTTCTTCTACATAGACGAAATCTGGCAGATCCGGACGGACATGGACAACCGCTCCTCAATAGATGCTGCCATCAATGCGCTTTTTGTTGTGGATCGGTGACATTCCATCGCTGACGGCAGAACACCGGCTCATCTACCGGCAGGACCAGGATAAAGTCAATGCCTACAAAGAATGGAAATCCCTGATGCGTAAGCAGTTTTCCACTTCCAAGGAAAAGCACGGAAGCTACGATGCTGCTGCCATTGCGGAGGAAATTCGTACCACCATCAAAAGCATCATGGTTCCTAAAATTGAGTAATATATCTATTTCGGATATACAAAATTTAGTATCCCCTAAATCTCTCCGATTGCTCGCTGTCCTGGGCAGATCCTTATGCAGCTCAGCCTGGACAGCAAGCGACAGAGTTAAATGCCATAGTCTATCAAGAAAAAAAGTCGGATCAGCATATACTACTGAATCCGACTTTATCATTTGCCTGGAAATGCTTCCAGATTTTTCCACTTTTTGTTTGGTATTGCAAAGGTACTGTTTTTTTTTGTTACACCGACAAAGTTTACCTCAAAAAACGAATGATTTAACATTCTGAATTCTCATGCTGCCATACTCCTGCCCACCCTATAGCGGACTGGCTGTTCCTGCATGGAGTGTCACCAGCAGGCTCATGCTTCACTTGCCCGTGACACTCCATGCAGGAAGGAATAAAGGAAACACTCCTGCAGTTCTCCTGGAGAGAGAGCAGGCTCTTGACTCTTCAAGACAACCGCAAGACCGTTTCTTGTTCTTTATCCCGGCAGCCTTTTTCTTACCCACCCTTTTGAACCCCTTACGCTGTAAGGGAGAGCGGTAGCCGGATGCGGTGCGGATAGTGGCAGGTGAAAGCTGCTTCACCGGAAGATTTTCCTTGTGCCGTTTTGGATGTTTCTCCTCTTCTTTTTCCGGAAGTAAAAGCGGAAGGCTACCTGGTAGGATGGCTGAGCAGGACTCCTTCTGATGGTGGTTCCATTCCACCGGCGCAGCCCTCTTACTGGTTGGACACCCCTTCTTCATACTTGACAAGGAAAGGGCTTCGTTGCGACTTCCACACCTCGGTCAAAGGAATGTGGCTTCCACACCTTCCCCGCTTGGGCAGGGCTGATGGCGCTATGGGTAGCTATGCCAGCTGTCTTTTCAGCAAGGTACAGCATCCCTTTCTGCACGCAGTCACCACGAATTTTTCCGGTCACTTTTACAGTCAATCTTAAACGAAGTCATAATCATTTTCCGTGTGCAAAGGTAGTATGACGCATACCCCTTGTAGAGGGGTTGGGGGGACGATTCGCAAGCACCGGAATCCTATTTGACTGAAATCTTCCTTTTCCCTTGGAAAAGAGTATTTAAGACAAATTGCTTGCTGCCATCTTAACCAATAAACCGGAGTAAAATCTTCCTTTTTCCGCTGCACAGAAAAAGCGTATTTCGCTCCTGTTTCATGGTGTACCCCGGAGCCGTCATACAGGTTATTGCACTGTAAAATTGATTCATTAACTTCTAAAATTGACAGATATGAAAAAGTTGGAAAATTCATTCGCAGTGACAGGTTTTATCGGTAAGGATGCTAAATCCGCAAGGTTTTCAAACAGCAGCGTAGCCCGTTTCTCTATCGCCATCAGCCGGGCTGAAAAGGAAGGTGAAGAAACCACCTATGTCTCCTCCTTCATGGGCGTAGAAGCCTGGCGCAAAAACGAAGCCCTCGATTCCTTCGATGTACTGAAGAAGGGGAACCTGGTTACGGTGGAGGGCTACTTCAAGCCGGAAGAATGGACAGATGCCGAATCCGGAGCCAAGCGCAGCCGCATAGTCATGGTAGCCACCAAGTTCTACCTCGCCCCGGAAAAAGAAGAGGAGAAGCCTGCTCCCAAGCAGGCAGCAACCAAGAAGAAAAAATCTTCCAAATAGGTGAAGCGGCTTCGGCCGCTTTTCTTTTTGCACCGCATCCGGATTGGTTTTGCGTACACGCAGACGGACCCACCCGCCCCTTCAGTGGTATGTTTCCCTTGCTTGCCGCTGTCGGCTATAAATGGCCGACGGACAGGCAAGAGAAACACCTTGTTCATCCCATATCCTTCCTTGAGTAACCCAGTCAACACGGTAAACGAGCCGACTCGGCCACCCAAGGAAGAGAGCAGTAAGGCAAAGCCTTGTTTTTATCTTTGCGTTCACGCAGTTCTTCCCACCCACCCTTCAGCGGTATGGCTGTTCCGCCCTTTTTCGGCATGAGCGGAACCGTCTGCAAGCAAACGGCACGGTTCATGCCGAGGTCGGAAGGAACAAACGCTGTTCAGGCTGGCCCGCCGGCTTCCTCAGAGCTAAGTTTTCAACTTAACAACCTCGGTCACTGGCGTTCCTTGCCTGCCCAGGGATTGTTCCGGCAGCCGGTGCTCACCCATTGAAAGGCTAAAGCCTTTCTTTATAAACCGGAATCTAATCCGTTGTTAGGGAGTCAGTTCACGGATTACTTTATGCATTCCGTCTTTCTCTTTTTCTCCGGTGTTTTGCGCTCCCATATTCCATTTTAGAATCTGCTCCATCTGAGAGCCCTTTTGGATACGGCAAAGGTATGAGGAGAAATGGAAATGAAAGAGTTCCGGGCAAAGCCCTTTGGTCGTAAAAAAATAACGATGGACGGCTACGCTGTCCCCAACATTTTTTATGCCCAAAACTTTTCTTATTCCATTCTATCCTTACTGAATTCTGCCGTAAAAAGGCTCATAAACTCAGATGGGGCAGAAATCCCTTTAAAAAAAGTCGGCTAACAGAAAAAGACCAAGACGGAAATTCGTAAAAAGGTCTATAAATCTAGCTGAAGCATAAATCCGAAGTTTCACTTTAATCATTACGCTTATGATAACCATTTCCAGAGAGTTAGAAAACGCATTCGGACTGAGTCCACTGTATTCAAAAGAGGGTCAGGGCTTCAATGCCACCGTACTGGCTATGTTTGTTCTCCCGGGCACCAGTGCCTGTTGGATGGCTACCGAGGCTGAACGACAGCCAAACGGCGATTGGGTCTTCTTCGGCTACTGCCACATCCACGAATGGGAATGGGGGTATTTCTCCTTCTCTGAGCTAGCGGAGCTGGACCTGCACGGCTATGTAGTGGAAACCCTTCGCATCCAACCGGACAAACTGAAGGTCATCGACTGCTACAATGCGTTTCAGAAGGTGGCAGGTTAATCCTGCCCCTTCCTTCCACTCAGTATTCACCCAAAACGATGAGATAACGATGATTTACGAGACAAACTGCACCCAGCTTTCCATCGACGAATGGACAATGCTGATGAAACATGCTCGAAGCTGTTCCTACCGCTTGTTGGTCCAGCGCATTCGAAAGGAACTGCCGGACTTGTACGAGTCTCTTGCCTTGCAATATCCCAACCCGTATGCAGGACAATGCCGGCAAACACTCACCCATTATATCCTGGTACACTCTGCCATCGAGTATTTTATCCGAAAGTAAAACTGCCATCATGAAAAGCTTGGAATCTTACCAAACCGCTCATGCAGGTCTGTTCAAAACTGAGACCTGCTATATCTATCATTACACGGCTTGCAATGGTCTCCGATTCGAGACCATTGCAAGCTCTTTGGACGAATGCCGGAAGGCTCGCGACAGATGGCTGCGCTCCCTCTCCGTCTCTTTCACGGGACACAGACATCTGTCAGAACATACCGACTTTCTTGTACTGAAGCTGAAGAATGAAATCATCCGTGCCTACCGGACTGGCAAGCGCTTCTTCAAAACGGGCGGTGCTGTCGGCTTCGATACACTGGCCGCAGAAGTTGTCCTTCAACTGAGGGAGCATCTTCCGGAGCTGGCCCTGATGGTCATTGTTCCGTTTGAAGGACAGGACATATATTTTTCCCCTGCCTCCAAGGTCCGCTATCGCCGGATCCTCGATCAGGCAGATGAAGTTGTGGTCCTGTCCGCTACCTACTTCCAACATTGCTATCTGCGTCGAAACGCTTACATGGTGAACCATGCTTCCCGACTGATAGCCTACTATGACGGTGTAGGTACCGGTGGAACCTCCTTTACGGTCCGACTGGCTGAATCCAAACAGATTCCGGTAAGTAATCTCTTTCAATGAAACGAATGGTGCCCGCCATCCGATAAAGGATGACGGGCACCATTCGTTTCTGTTTGTCAAGGCCAAATCCTCTTGAAGTGATAGGTTCCTTTCATCTCCCCTTCAATCGTAATGGTCACGCTTACATCGGCTTCTTCCGCCGAAACAGCTTTCCATTTAGACTGATTGGATGGCTTGACATACAGTTTTTCTTCTTCTATGTATCGATAGCCTATATTGACTCCAAAAACAGCTGCTATTTTCTCACCATCGTTCTGGAAGTACGCTGCTTCTTTCCGAGTCACATCAAAGACTCCCAAATCGCCCTGTTTGAGCGGGGACGTTCCTATTGAACAGCAGGGTATCATACAACATCTCCTTGGTCTGGTATGCCAGTTTTTTCAAAGACTTATCGATGTAAACAACCTTGATGTTGTCATGCTTCAGTTCATGGATGAATTCCTCATCCACATCCTTGTCCTCCAAATAGCGTACAAACTCTTTGCTGTCTTCTGACAGTACGGGTATCTTGATATTATTGGCTGATAAATACTTTTCCATATATGTTTGATTTACACATAACAAAGATAATATAATTATTATATATATGCAACTTTAGACACGGTTATGTTATACTTATATCGTTGTATATCAGACTATTTATATATTTTTATATCACCATCTTTCATCAAATCCTCATTCCAGTCTTTCTGATTAGGCAAGTCCACAAACGAGAGTGAGGAAACTTTCTGATTCATCGCTTCTTCACTGAGACTTTCCACATCTTCCCGACCGTTGAAGAAACGGTTGTACATCCATAGCGTGTACTTATACCCCTGCCTGTCATTATCAAAAATCGTACGGATTTCCCGGATGTAGTTCCGCTCCAGAATAACCTGCAGCAGATTCATCTGACCTTCCGTCAATGTTCCTTCGCTGGACAGGTAAACCAGGTTCCTGGGGCTCTTCTCGTGATGGAGCTGATAATGCGAAATGCAGTCGATGATAGACTCACCGACATAGAGGATGTCTATCGGCCGGCTCCGGTCATGGGCGCTCAGAGCCAGGCAGTCGTACTTCCCTCCGATGACTCCCTTGAAGGATTCGCTCCGCTGCGAGATGGCCTGCACTCCCTGCTCGTTGTACATCTTCACACAGAGGTTCTGATAGGTCTTATATTTTTTCCTTACCTCACGCACATAGAAGGTGTCCTTAAACGTCGGACTTTCGATGCTCTCCCGGGTGATTCCCCTGTTCTGAAGATAGTCTCCACGGTAAGATTTCAGCTGTCCCAAGTAAAAATGCAGTTCATCGGTTGTGATTGATGAACTGCCCACGCGATAGCTGCTCTGCTCCGGAGTCACAATCTGATTCGTTTGGATATACCCCTGCAGCATCTCACCCACTTCCCGAAGGGTAGGCCGCTTGCCGGTCGTTTCCATCAAGTGATCCTGCATCAGGTCCAAGATGGTGCGTCCACGCACACTGTCGCTGTGCACATCCCAATAGGTATATTGGTTCTGCGCATTGCGCTTGATGACAATGGTATGGGTGCCATTGCTCATCTTCGGACAGGCTCTCGAACTTCCCTTCACAAATTTCCATCCCAGTTCATAAAGAAAATCTGGCAGCGAGATGAGTGTCTTGATCTGATTGAAATCCACTTTCATAGGCATAAGGATTATTGTTTGTCAATCATTTTAAAACACTTTTCCCCTTCCTTCCAGCCATCACCAAGCGTTGCTGACCGGAAAGAAGGGGAAAAAGCTATTCTCAGTTTCCCTTCATGGTAGTGAAGGTCAGGTCAATTGTCTTTTCGGGATTGCTGGCTACATCCAGCTCCTTAGTTTCATGATAGATTTCCTTGCCGTCCTGGGTGATGCGCATCGACAGGGTGCCGTTCTCCGTGGAATACAATACACCTTGCACCGTCATTTCCTTCACCAGCCCTTCGGTTGTATAGGTGGCAGTTCCGCTAAACGGTTCATCCACGGATGACTGGCTGACTCCGGTCTGTTCACACTTGAACTTCACCCCATCCAGATTGATGAGATGGGCGTTTCCACGGGGTGAATGACCGGTCACCTTGAAGGTGATGCTGTAGAGATGGCCTTCTTCTCCTGATATGGGAGAATCGTCACTGCTGCAGGAGGCAAACATTACACTCAGAAGGGTCACTAATGCAAAATAAAACTTTTTCATGGCGCTTGTTTTTTAGGGTTATAACTTCATGTTCTTGTTGTTTCTCGAATCATTGGGTTTCTTCAGTTTGTCTTTCTCAGCCTTCTTCCGGGCGATAGGTTCCAACACCTGGTTGACATCTTCAATAATCTTTACATAATTCTGTTGTACGATTTCCTCCAGGATATCCATTTCCAGCTTCTCGTTGCCGGATGCCAATTTGACCGGCAGAGAGAACGGAGGGATCTCTTTTTCTTCAAACTTGCACATGTTCATCTGCACATTGAAGAAGGGCGGCTTTCCACCGGCTATCTTGCCGATGAAGTGACCGGCTGACTGGCCAGCCACTTCACGGGCCTTCAGTACCTTTTCCTTCTGCAGGCTTTCAGTCCGGCTGTTTCCGCCTCCCTCCTGTTGAGAGAAACTTTCCTGGGCTTCCTTCTGTTCTCCGAAAAGATTTTCAATGTCCTTGGCAGTCTTTTCGTTTCCGGTCATACCATAGGCTTGGGTACCGCAGGATGCTTTCAAGATATTGGCACTCTTCTCTCCATAATCTCGGACTGCCTGATTGAAATCCTGCACAGCCAGGATGGTCGATACATTATGCTTTCGAGCGGTTCCGATAAAGGTGTCAATGCCTTGTAGCAGGATGGTCGGAAACTCATCCACCATGAAGACGCTGGTGGCTTTCCCAGGATTGTTCATCTGCGACATCAGCACACTACCGATACAGGAGATGGCTGGAGAAACGGCTTCCTTGATGGTGGGGGCATTACCGACACAAAGCAGAGTCGGATGCTCCTTGTTGGTGATGTCCAGCGAAAACTCTTCCTCCGGCAGGGGCGACAACACCCAAAAGATGTATTTGTTGTTCAGCATGACCAGCGGAGTCTGTGCCGATGATACGGCTCCGGCTGTCTGCTGCTGGGCTCCGAGCTTCCAGGCTGTCAGCATCGAAGACATGTTCAAAGCTATTTCAGCATCTTCCGAAAGCCATTCAAAAACAAGTTCGCTGTCAGAAAGAGCGAAAGCAATCACATGGGGTAGCGTACATATTCCCTTGTCCTTGTCTTTAAAGCATTTGTAGGCGATTGAATAGACGTAGTTGATGGCATTGTTCGCCCAGAAGTCAGTCTTCTCCTTCCAACTGGCCTCCAAATTCTTCATCAGGGTCATGATGATGTTCCGGATGAAAAGGGATTCATTCCCCTTGGCCATATACTTCGGTGAGAGCACATTCACTCTCACGGTTCTCGACATATCGACAAAGTTGATGTAGGCAAAGTTGGGGGTAGGCTTGCCTTGCTTCTTAAAGTATTCGATACTACCGTAAGCAATCCTCGACAGGATGGGTGAGTTGTCCTTGGTCGGATCACCTTCCCAGTCATAGATGAATCCGGCATAATTCCGTTCGGCACATTGGTAAATCATTCCCTTGATCCAGCTTTCAGACTTTCCGGATCCGGGTCCTCCGTCGATGTAGATATTCTGTTGGGGCTTGTGGATGACCAGGGGGCCTTCAGCCGTCTCAAAGGCGAAGTAGAAAGGAGATGTCTCGTTGCTCAATCCGAAGATACTTGAATCTGAGACCACCTTCCGGCGGAAGAAATAAGGTAACGTCTTGATGACAAGCAGGGTGTAGCCGACAAAAAACTACGGGAAAGAAGAAGAGGTTATACCAGCGGATTACCTTGCTGGCAGCTACCAGCGCGGTAGCTGCCAGCAAGGTCAAACTGGTATAAAACCACTTCCTGTCCTCCGGTCCCGGCTTGCGGTATGGAAAGAGAAAGGCCAGTCCGGCTATCAGTATCACATAGAGGAAACGGAACAGGAGCTGCTTGTCCATCAGTTTTCCCCAAATTCCTTGCATCTCCGGTTCATAGAACCGGTTGATGATTGCCCACTGAAACAGCACGGCCATCCCAATCAGCGTAGATAGCAGTATCAGGATGAATGACAGGTCTTTCTTCTCTTTATCCATACCTTTATCACTTTAGGCAGTTACTTCTTCTTTCTTCTCAGCTTTTCCAAGCAGTTCGATGCGGTTGACGGTCAGGGTCACCGAAGGGATGCAGTTGCCATCGTCCTTCTTGAATACATCGACAAAGACATCACCGGTCACATAGACCTGCACACCCTTCTTGATGTATTCCACTACCTTGCTTTCGTAATTCACGAAACAGCATACCCACAGCGTCTGTTCTGCTCCCTGCGCGTTCTTATACTTGGTTGAAACATTGAAGTTGAAACCTTTTCCATTCTTGTTCGCACGTGCATCTGCACCTACATAACCGATAATTTGTCCTGTAAACATAGTTTTAAAATTTAAAGTGCTAAAATAAAATCATTATTCATGGTTTTCCGTTCCTGATAGGCCTCCATCCAGTCATTGGCGGTGCGGTCATTGATTTCCAAATTCAGTTCCATCATGTCCTTCATATACATCTTCCGCAACGGCACACTGGCCATCACATCCTCCAAAGTGAACGAAACGGATTCCGGCTTGTCCGCTATGCCGAACTGCCGGTCCAGATGTTCCTTCATCCCTTCCGTCAGATGACTGCTGTCAATCCGTTCCATCAGTTCCGGTGCCGGAACAAATCCTTCCTTCTTCAGGTCATCCAGCAGTTCCTTGTTTCCCTGAATAACACCCACCATGAATTTTTCTTCCTGACTTAACAGAGAAAACATCTCCTGACTCCGTTCCTGTATCATACCACTGGCCTTTCCGACATCCGACAGGATGCTGTAGATGAACTTCGGGTCTTCCTTCAGCGCAGCCAGCCAGTTCTTCAGATACATGGCATTCTCCTCGCGAATGCTGGTCGTGATGCCCATGGCCTGTCCGGTAGTGGCTGCAGTCAGTTCGGCAATGAGTTCTTCCTTGGCGTATTTATCATCCCCAAAGACAACTCCCTTTTCCCGGTTCAGCAGATGCACTTCCCCGGTGGAATGGGCCATCTCATGCATCAGGGTGGCATAAAACGATTCACCGTCCTCAAACTGCCCTTTCAGGGGGACAACGATGTGCCCGTCCTTTTCCCCGCGTGCGTAGTAGGCCTGGTTCCCTTCCTTGGGCAGGATCGGACACACCCATTTGCCTTCTCTTATCATGACATCCAGCAGGGGCATGGCGAACATGCCTTTTTCATCCTTCAAGGCCGGTGACTTGAACCGGTTTTCCAGCTGTTCGTACAGTTCCGGCTTCACTTCCTTCAGATTGGTCTGATTCACATTGAAGACGTTGTAGGTCTTCATATAAGGGGTCACCTTGTAGTTCTCCTGCTCCTCCCTGCTGAGATGGCGGTACTGGTCCATGGTAATCTTCTTCCCGTTCTTGTCCTTGATGCTGAAGTTCCAATAGACCACCGGGAAGGAGTGTTCCCCCTTCAATACGTTCAGCCCCTTTTCCTTGGCCTGCATGAAAGTCATATAGACCGGCATGCCATACTGCTCCTTTTCCGTCAGTAAAAACAGCATAAAGGAATTGACCCCGTTGTAGTTCCGGCCATCGATGTTCTGTGGAAGTCCCCCACCCTTGGTGCTGAACCACGGCTGCTGCCAGTTATCCTCCACTTGCTGGATCTTTTCAATCATCAGTTCTGCAAAACGTTGCAGGGCTTTGTCACTTGCGGTATCCATAGGCTACTCATATAGATGGTTGATTTCATAGTCCAACAGCCATTCCCGGGCTGTTTCGTCACTCAATTCGCGGTCTGAAGCAGCCATGGCTGCTGATAGGCCGTTGCCAGTTCATCCTGGGCAAGGAGAAACTGCAAATCGCTGATCGCTCCGCTTTGGTTCAGCTGAACCAGTTCGTCATAATCTTCTCTCATACGGTTGCGTTTTAGGGTGAATACTATAGATCATTGAAAGCCCGGCTTACGGTGTTGCCGATGGCTCTTGTGTTTTCCTTCAGGTGGCTGGGTTTCGGCGTGCTGGCCAGCTTGACATCGCCCAGCGTCTTTCCCGGCTTTTCCAGACCGAATATCTTCTGCACGGCTATCAGGGTCTTGGGCTGTACACCGGATTCCCGCATCAGTGCCAAATCCTTATCAGTGATTTGATAACCGCTCCGCTGAATTTCCTGTATCGTGTGATAACGCTCTTCCAAGGCAGCTTCCACCAGCCTTCTGCTCTGCTTTTCATTCTCCGACAGTTCGTGCGTCTTCACACCGAAAAGCATCCTGACTTCCTCGGTTTCCTGTTCGTCCAGTCCCAACGTCCGGGCCACTCCCTTCACATACTCCTCGCTGGGCTTGTAGCCCTCTTCCCGCAGCATCTCGATCTTCTCAAAATCGCGCCGACCGACCGCCTCTTTAAATTCGCTGTTCCTATCCCGGCCTTGCGTGGGTTCCTGCCCGGCTTTCTGTTCCAGTCCGACGGGCTGCACATCCAGCCGCTGCCGCATGGCCTGTATCATCTCGTGGGCCTTCTCGTTAGACACGCTCTGTATATTTTGGATCATCACGCCCTTCCGGTCTTCCGTCAGCTGGATGTCAGCGATAAAGTAACCGTCCTTGCTGTGCAGCAGCTTGTTCTCCAACGAATGCCCGTTGGCCAGCAGATACTTGTCAGACTTGGTGAGCTTATAGCCTTCGTATTCATCTGTCTTGCCGATGACCTGGGGTATCTTCAGCTCCTGGTTGCTGCGCACAATCACACTGTTCAGGTCCCGGTCCACCTGCAGGAAGATATCCTTGTCCCGGATGCGGACCGGCACCACCTCCCCGGCCAGCAGCTGCTCCTTGTCCTTCTTACTGAGTTTCTTCCCCAAAATCTTGTCCGGGATGACCAGCGATTCCTTCCGGTAAAAGACGGAAATACCGTCTGCATTGAATCGCAACTTCCCTGGCCTGCCGTTGAGGTCCATCAGGTCTGACATCACTCCCTTCTCCAGCCTAGTTCCCTTCCCGTCGAGGATGTTCCCTTGCTGTTGGGCATATTCATAAAGGGCCTGTCCGGTATAGCTCACCTTGTTCTTGTGGTCGATGATGGTGAAGCCGTCCCTCTCCTCTCCTTTCAGGTTCTCCCACCGGATGATGCTGACCCCTTCCTTTTCCAGTTCCTTCAGATAGGCCGGATCATTGGCCCGGTCCTTGTCGAAGAAAGCAGCTACCCGCTCTTTCGAGGCTTCCCTTCCCGGTTCATCATCAATCATACTGGCCCTTGCACGGATTTCTTTCACACCCATGACTATATTTTCGTCTCCTTTCCGAAATCGAAAGTGACCATCCCTATATTCGGTTTCATAACCCAATGACTGGGCGATGCCGCTGAATTGTCCGGCATTCTCAAAATTATAGGTTTCAAATGCTTCTCTCAGTTTCATAGCTTCAGAATTTATAAAGTGGTTCTGCAGATAGGATATATTCATTCAGTACGGCAAGCTTCATATGCCTACCCCGTTCTTCTCATACAGTTCGATTTCAAAGACCTTGTCGTCCGGAATGGTGAACTTGTTGAATCCGAGCACAAGCCGGTTGCTACCCTTTCCCTTGATCTTCGTGTTAAACTCATCCTGATAAATGGGCTCGATGGTGGTCTCCTGCTGGATGGCGTTCTTCCGCTTCTTCTGGTCCCTTTCGAAGCATTTCACAAACTCAATATCGTAATCGATATATGAGTTGTTCTTCAGATCAAAGACAAAGAACATATAGTCTTCATGTACATATAGGTTGGCCATCGACAACTCGAACTTATTCTCAATAACTCCCAGACTAAAGATGTTACGTTTCTTCTTCTTGAGTTCCTGCAAGTGCTTCGCCATCTCCTCGCTGTTCACGTCCACATGGGCAGTATAGGGTCGCTGGTCATTGTAGTTATAGGTAAAGACAGAAGTATTGCTCCGTTGAATGGTGATATGGTAGGTGTTCATCTTCCGGTCAATGACAAACAGGTTGGAGGTATTTACAGCATCCTTGGCAGTCGCAACCTTCAGCTGGTTGTTATAGCTACTCAGTGTAAAGGATGCCTCGTTGCCCGGCGTTCCATAGACAATATCGCCCGGGAAGAAGAACTCGGCCACATGCAAGTCACTCACTTCTGCCCGGTAGTCGTGATGTTCCCATTTGTTCCTGTCTTCGTAGATATTGGGCTGCCCGTCCGTCTCTCCTGCCGGAAGGTAACGGATGTGTAGGTATAGACGCTTCCGTCGATGCAGACCACCGTCAGGTTCGTCTCTTCTTCAAAGCCTTCGGTCTGTGCCGACAGCCGGATGACATGAGGGGCTTCCTCTAACCGGCTGGCCATCACGAGATCCTTCTGGCCGATTTCGATGTCATTCACTTGCACCGGGAATACGATATGCTTGACACAATCGAAGGTAACGTAGATGTCCTTCGGCTGGATAGCCTGCTGCAGGGGCTGTTTCTCTTGTGCCGTCACAAGGAGCGAACACAGCAGCAGGAGAATGAGAGTCAGTTCTTTTTTCATGGTCTTCACGCTTTAAGGGTTACTGAAAAATGCAGTATAGAGGTGATGCCCCATAGGAGGAGCACACAAAGGAGAAAAGAGAGGAGTAACGATCTTATCTCCGAAAAGGCTTTTCCATCTTTACGGGCCGCATAGATACGGTAACCGAAAAATACAGCGGAAATAGCCAACAGGTAATTCAAAATATCTATCATAACTTGTCGATTAAGGTTTGTAACGGGTGACTTTTGACCGGTTCTTGCTGAGCCATTTCTTCATACAGGCGCTGTAACTCGGCTTGCACAGCCTGGCGTTTCAGCTTCGATTCTTTGGTCTCTTCCTGGATGTACATCTGATAGTTTGCCTTCAGATGTACCTTCACCTGCGAGAGACTCATGTTCAGGATCTGCTTGGCTATCTGGGTGGTGGCGCTCACCACACTGGTCACCTCACTGGCCATCGTTCCGATGGATGAAAGCGGCATGTCGATGTTCTGCACCAGTCCCTGCTCCATCCGCTTGGCAGCACTGGCCTTCAGATTGTTCGGCAGGTTCAGTCCTTCCATGGCATCGTTGTCATAAATGACGAACGATACGGGGTTGATATTGTCCCCCACCTTCAGACTACTCACCACCACATCCAGCCGGCTGGCTCCCAAGGTAGCCACCCCGTAGAAGAGGGTGTTGGCCGGTATCTTCATGCCGGCTACGGTCACGTCCTCCAGCAGACGCATCCTGACGGTGCTTCCCGTCACCACCGTCTGGTCACCATGGATGCAGGCCTTAAACAGGTTGCTGCTCACCGGCACGGCGGTCTGCTGCTTCCGCATCCGTTTTCCGTTCTCCGCCACATAGATGGGCTTGCTTTCCTCCAGGCTGTCCAACAAGGGGCTGGACGGTTGCGCGGCTTCCTTCTTTTTCTTGTCATCATCGTATTGGAGGATGCGCTTATACATCTCCTTGCGGTAACGCTCCGATTCGTCCAGGTCCTTGCGGATCCGGGCATTCTTCCGGGCCTCCCGGATAATCTCGTTCAGGGCTTCTTCGTCTTCCAGCCCGTCCAGCTGCTGGTCCAGCTGCTGTGCGAAACGTCCCTGCCGTCCGCCTCCATAGCCCGACATCACCTCACTGTAAGGGTCGCCCTGCATTCTCCGGATACGTTCCAGCTTCCGTTCGTCATACTCCTCCTCCCGGTTGTGCAGGTCGAAATAGAAGTCCGAGCCTTTCACGTCCGATTCCTTCCGGATGCGTTCTTCCTCTTGTTTTTCCAACTCATCCCGCTTATAGGCTTCCAGCTTGTCGCCGGCCTTTTCCGATTCCTGGGCGGTGGGCTCAAAAAAGGCGGAAGCATCCTCTTTCTGCTGCGTCTCTTCGGACTGTCCTGCATGGATAAAGAACACATAGATAAACAGCATGCCCAGGATGATAGGAATCCCCATCAGCAGTTTGTTCTTATCCTTCAGTAATCACTTGCTTTCATGGTCTGTCGTTTTTGGGGTTACAGATTCTGTCAAAGTCTCATCGTCGGCATAGCCGCCCTGCTCTACGGGGGCCGAATAGTGTACAATCCAGTCCTCGATCTTGGCTCCGTGGGCATTGTCTTCACTGCGCGAGACATCGTAGATGGTAAACTCAGCCACGATTTCCCGGGAGATGCTTCCCCGGGCCCCGGTATCCAGTCTGCGTGAAGGAGATTTTTCCGGTCGTAGGAATCGTCTGGGTATCAATCTGAATGTCCTTGATGCTCACGTCATACCGGATATTCTTCTGAATCAGTGAGTTCTGCATGTTCACATCGTTATACTCGTTCAGCAGTTCCTTCCCCTTGTTTCCGATGAGGTTCAGCGCATACTTCACATGCTTTTCATAGGTGTTCTCGTCAAACGCATACCAGCTTTTGACAAAGCTCTTCACATGGTTCATGTATTCATACTTGCGCATGGCCAGCGAAGGCACGGCACTGGCGGTATATACTTCTCCCTTCCGGTCAATGACCAGTGCCTGGGCCTGTGCCTTTTCGATCTGCACAGACAGATAGATGAGACAGCTCACAAAGGCAAGGGTCAGCAGTACGCAATAGCCGACGGAGAGACGGATGGTCAGTCTGACTGCATCATCCGCAGACTTAAATTGGGTCAGGTTCATGGCTTACTTACTTTGGGTTATCGTTGATAAAGCTCTCTCCTATCGAGGCGGCTCCGCCTACGTTCGTCAGCCTGGTGGCTGCTCCGGCTCCGCCCAACAGGGCAACGGTGGCTGCCGTAGTCACAATCGACACGGCCTTTGAGATAATCTTGCCCGCATCGCTGTGTCCCACGATCTTCGAGGCCAACCAGAAACAGCTGCAATAGGCTCCGATCAGCGCCAGGTCCATCCCCAGGTACTGGAGCTGTGTGGTGGCTCCGTCCACCATGTCGGCACTGGGGGTGTAGATGGCTTTCAGGGTCTGCCACATGATCTGATTCAGGATATTGATGACCGTAAAGACCATACAGCTGGAGCAGAGGGTTCCGAACCAGACGTTCAGCTGTTTCTGAAAGACCGGCAGCATGCTGACGGCAAAGACAAAGGGTCCCAAAATGACCAAAATCTTGACAATCACCACGCCGATGCCCAGGATGATAATCTGGATGACTTCCACCAGCAGAGCCGCAAAGGCATGAATGACCAGCGTAACCAGGTTGATGGGATTCAGCAGCTGCACGATTTTCTCCACACTCGACCGCACGCCTTTCATCTCGTCCTCTTCTTCCTTCTTGTCCAGCTCGTGCTGCATGGCTCCGGTGGTATCGGCTCCGTCCGCCACTTCGGATTCCAGCGCATGCTTGTCATATTCGGCCAGCATCTCACCCTGTTCGTCCGCCTGCCGGGTCATAAACTGGGCAAACTCCTCCGCCCGGCTGGAGGTCAGCGAAGTGGCTTCATTGATGACTTCCATCGTTCCGACGATGGTTTGCGCAATGGGCTTATACAAGGTCAGACAGAACATCAGCACCAGGCAACGGGCGATTTCCATCATGTCCGGAAACTTGTCTTCGTTCGGGGTCAGCAGCTGGCTGGCTCCATGGTAGAGGTAGTTGTAGGCCATGTTGCAGATGAAGCAGATAACACCTACACCAAAGGCGATAACGGTCATCTTCGATACCAGTTCCATGGTCAGACCGTCCGTGATCTGGAGTCCCCAGAGGAAATTGTCTTGATTCATAAGGCTTCTAGTTTATGTGTCGGGTATAGGCGGCCAAACGTCCCTGGTAGTAGGTCTTGCGGTTATGCCCTTTCAGGCTCTTGTAGATGACTACCGAACGGACCGATTCATTAAACTCTCTCATCTCTTCGGCGGCTTTCTCCACCGATGCCTTCACCTGTTCGATAAACTGCATTCTTCCTTCGGAGTTCATCGAAAAGTAGCTGGTCACGGTGGCCACCTTAAACAGCAGGTCCGTACTCAGACTCAGGTTGACGGTCACTCCCTGAAAGTTCAGAAACTTCAGACAGTTGTAGTTCGACCCCACGTTCATGTAGAAACTGTAGTCGCTGCTCAGACAGGCTACGTCATCCAGCAGATCTGCAAGATCCTTGAGCGAACGCAGCTGCTTGAGCTGGTCAATCTTCTGCAAGCCGAGACGCAGCTTTTGGGCATCTACCATCTCGTTGATCTGACTGGCCCATTTCTTCACATTTGAAGCCCATTCAAAAGAATTCAAATAGGTATGCCCCGGGTCATGCACAACCCACTGGGCTTTCGTCTCCAGGCTGCTTCCGGTGAGCAGCACCAGAGCGAGGATAAAGGCTGTAAGGTACTTTTTCATAACAAAGGTCTTATAAGATGAATAACACGGTAAATATCACGCAGACAATCCAGGCCAGCAGGTAGCTCCGGGCATTCTCCTTCTTCATGGCCAGTGCCCATACCACAAAGATCAAGGCTACTCCCAGCAGGGCGGCGGCAATGCTGCCGGCCACCCCGTTGCTCTGGGTGTAGAAGTCACTGCTCCAAACGGACAGTTGGGTCAATCCTTCAGTAGCATCATCCATGGCGTTTCCTCCTTTCTTCCAGATACAGGTTGATGGCCGTATAGGTGGATCCGGTCTCGTTGAACAGCTGCTTCAACCGGACCACCGTCGATTGCCGCGAGTCAAAGGCAACGGCTGCAAAATCCGAAACTTCGTTCCGGAAGATGAAGGCATCGTTCGCCATCTTGATAAAGAACTCCCTCCAGCGGTCGGTCCGCTGCAGCGATTCAATCATATTGATTTCCTCATCGGTGATGGACAATACGGCTTGCACCTCCGGCAGGTTCTGCCGATGCTCCGAGTGGTCCAGTATCACCTTCGTCGCACAGTTGATGATGATCGAATCCTTGATCCTGACGGCATGTTCTTCAAGAATAAGATGTTCTGCGCAGCCAGGGTGATGCTTCCCTCTTTCTTGCGGAAAGTTCGGTACAAATAGGCTATGAAGTCACCAAATTTCTCATCCTGCAGGAAGTCCAGCGCTTCGTCGATAATCAGTTCCTTCATGATACCCTGACGTTTCTTGATTTTATCGACAATCATCTGCAGGGTGATGATGGCCACCAACGGGAAGTATTCCTTCTTCGAGGCATCTTCCATATCGAAGGCTATCAGCCGGTCATGTACAATGTCCACGTTCTCCTTCGCATTGAGCAGGAAGCTCAGTTCATCCGGCTA
>ENA-OPZY01000002-OPZY01000002.1-human-gut-metagenome-genome-assembly--contig:-NODE-2-length-31067-cov-1.295249_pt1 | contig 31067 bp, 41 predicted proteins | sample MGYA00242488_ERZ504513 | MGnify/ENA primary metagenome ERZ504513 (study PRJEB26092, sample SAMD00036247) | human gut metagenome | host: Homo sapiens | study: EMG produced TPA metagenomics assembly of the...
GGCAAGTATGCGTTTGTTGTTGCCACCCACACAGACCGGCAGCACATCCACAACCATGTGATCTTTAACTCCACGGCACTGGATGGCACCAGAAAGTTCCGGGATTTTTTCTTTTCGGCGTTGGCAGTGCAGCGGTTGAGCGACCTGATTTGCTTGGAACACCAGTTGTCCGTCATTGAGAAGAAGCCCTATCGGGAACGGCAGAAGCGTGTTCTCTATCCTCCCAAGGAAAGCAACGGGGACCGCCTATGCGGAATCATCGACACAATCCTTGCAGAAAAAACGGGAGATTATGAAACGTTTCTGCAAAAGCTAGAGCAGCAGGGCTACGAGGTGAAGCGTGGCAAGTACACGGCGGTGAAGGGCAAGGGACAGAAACGCTTTATTCGGTTCCGAACTCTGGGCACCGGCTATGGCGAGGACGAAATCAAGGCGGTGCTGGAGGGTAAGGCGAAACACCAACCTTATCAGAAGAAGCCGCCCAAAGAACAGCCCTTCCAGTTGCTGGTGGACATTCAGGGAAAAATGGCAGAGGGCAAAAGCGTCGGCTACAAAAAGTGGGCGACCAAGTTCAACCTGAAAGAAATGTCCAAAACGCTGCTGTTCTTACAGTAGCAGAAGATCAGCAGTGCCGAGGAACTGCGAGAACGTGCAGCGGTGGCAACCGAACGCTATCATACCATGGGCAATTCTATCAAGGCAGCAGAAGCAAGGTTGACAGAGATCGCCGTGCTGAAAACTCACATCATCAACTATGCCAAGACCCGCCCGGTCTATGATGCCTACCGCAAGTCGGGGTACAGTAAAAAGTTTTTGGAAGCCCATCGGGAGGAGATTACTCTGCACAAGGCGGCGAAAGCTGCCTTTGACGAAGCCGGGCTGCAGAAGCTGCCGAAGGTCAAGGAGTTGGATGCGGAGTTTGCAGAACTGCTGACCAAGAAGAAAGCCGCTTACCCGGACTACCGCAAGGCACGGAACGAGATGCAGGAGTTGGTTCGCGCACAGAAAAATGTAGAACGATTTTTTGCAGAGGAAAAAGACACCACAGAGAAAACCCAGACCCGGGTAAACGAATACTGCCGAGGAATCTTCCCATTTGGGAGGGTTTCTCGGCGGCTTTTTTGTGTATAGGGCAGCAATTCTTGACCGTTTTTGTGAACTACTGATTATCGCCGTATTCTCGTCATGAAGTTCTTTTGTCGGTATAATTGGAATTAAAGGACGGCGAAGCGTAGTGGCAAAGAAAAAGCAACAGCGTGCTCCGGTCAATCCGGAACTGACAAAAGTGAAGTCCGTGTTTCAGCGAAACGTACACATGGCCTACAAAGTCCAGCGCACACAAAAGAGCGATTTTGTGTGACGGTATCATTCGATCGGCAGAGATGTATAATGTAAGATGACCCGTGGGCTTAATGCTCACGGGGTTTATTATTGAAAAAACGCTTGACAAATATACCATTGGGTATATAATAGGGTCAATGAAAGACGCAACATCAACAAACGGGGGGCTGGACATGAAAAACTATTTTGAAGTCAAAAAGAATATCGTTCTCACGGGAAACAGCCGAATTTTCAATAACTGGGCAGAGCATTCCAGCATCACCGCCGATGATTTCATCGTTGCGCTGGAATGGGTATGTGATGACCCGCTGGATGCGAATGGAATGCTCACAAGGGAGATCGCACTTGCTCCTGACGGAATTGTAAAACTCCGCCGCATCAACGATCATCATACTGGTATTACCTCTTTTTACAAATTCGAGGGTGATAACGGCGGCGAGAATGGCAAATTGGGAACCATCTGGGGCGGCGAGATTTTCGATGATGGCTTTATGCGTAAGATTTCGCTTTCTGCAAAAGACCGTGTTTGATGACAAAATAGGAGGACACAATGTATACTGCTGCTGAACTTTTTAACCTTGCTACCATGGCTGATGCAAAAGAAGTTTTCCTGTCTAACGTTACGATGAGCATTCCAGACGATGCTCCCGGATGCGTCGATCTTGATGCCGAAAAAGATCGGCTATCTAAAATCTGGGAAGTTGCCCACATGAGCATCGATGAAATGGTTGCTGCCGTTGGTCTTTCTAAAACTAACTTTGCAAAAGAAACGGGCATCCCGTTTAGGTCGATTCAAAACTGGAGCCTCGGAGAGAGAACGCCGCCTGTGTACATTCGTTTTCTTTTGGCAGAACATTTCCGGTTGCTCTAAATAAGCATAGCAAAAGGCCTGTAGGCGTTTAACTTACGGGCCTTTCTACCCTGTTATGATAGCAGCGATCCTGTTTTACAAGCCAATCTTCACACAGCCGTTGGGCTTCGTCGTTTGTGCAGCCGGTGCAGTTGAAAAGCCAGCACAGGAAAACGAGCAGGCTCGATAAGAAAAGATTGCCGAGAGTTGACCGAGAGTGGTCGGCTCCCGGTATTTTTTATGTTTTGCTATCCTGTCGGAAACAACACAGTCTATTGATTGTGTATTGGACGCACCACAACAGGTATTCTATGGAGTGTAAACAACTCTACTGAAATGGAGCGTGCTATGAAAGAATTATTCGGGCAGCGCCTGCGGGAGCAGCGGCAGAATCAGGGTTTGACGATGGAGCAGCTTGCAGAAAAAGCGAATCTCTCCACCAATTTTATCGGTGCAATTGAGCGTGGACTGAAAGAGCCTAGTCTCTCTACGCTCATCAGCATTCTGAACGCGCTGGATATTCCGGCTGACGTTCTGCTCCGTGATTACGTTGGAACAGCATCCCATGTGACCGATGACGAGATCTGCAAGCGGCTGGAAGGCTTGACCCCTATTCAGAAAAAGGCCGCACTCGACCTGTTGGACACCTATATCGCCAATCTCCCGTATCTTACAAACGAAGAATAATCAGCAACCCTTGCAAGCGTATCGGCTGGGATTTAGCCGGTACGCTTTTCATTTGCATCGCTTTCGGCTATAATCATTCTTATAGAGTGTATTGTACTCTATAGAATTGATTTGGAGGTGCTGAAATGAGAGAACCACGGTACAGTATTTTAGTGGATATTCAGGATGCAACCGAGCGCGCAAAACAGGGCAAGCTGGCGTTGTATTGGCAACGCACCATCCAGCGGGAATACCGATGCAAGAAAGTAACCCCTGCCGAGCAGCAGGCGTATGAGCAGTTGCAGAGCATTCTTTCCGAAGTGCCACAATGGAGCGATGAAGAAGAACTGCACCATGACATGGAGCACACCGGGGGCAAGCTCTGGTTCTGCCACTTCTGGACTGACCACCATTCCATGGTGCAGTTGACGGAAGATCGCAACGGCGCATTTGCTGTTGCCTATGTGCTGGACACAGAGGCTTCCCCGGAGGTGCACCGGGAGGCCGCACAACTGGCGCAAAAGGTACTTGCGGGATGTATGCGGACATGGGGTGTTTCGCCACTGGATGCGCCGGTGGCGGAACAAATGAAGTATGCTTCATTGGCAGAAGCAGCATCACACCTTATGCAAGTCCTCGATGACCCGGAGAGTATCACCGGGTAAAAAAGCGTCCCGCAGGGATGCGTAGCCTGCATTGAAAAAATGCAGAACAAAGGGGTTTGGGGCACTCCCCAACAAGCATTTTGCAACGCAAAAAGTGTTTTTGTATAGACGAAAACATTGCTTGCACAATCTATGCGTCCTTTCAGTCCGCAAGTTAAAAGTTGAAGATCTTGCAGGAACTATAAACAGGAAAAAGAGTGACAGTGTTTCATTTTGAAATGCTGTCACTCTTTTTTGTTGTCTATATCACAGATGAAATAGCCTTATCATCTTGAAAGCAGCGTAAAGATTTATTATAATAAGATAAATGGTTGTTACTTGTGCAAAGGAGCTGTGAGGAATGAATCGAAATTGCCGCCGCAAAACAGAAAAGGTCTATGTGAAAGTGACTTCTGATTTTGACGCAACCGGCTATATGCAGCCCCGGCAGATCACATGGGGCGACGGCCGGACGTATCCCATCGAGCAGGTGCGGGACTTTCGCCCAGCATCTACCATTGCCGACCTGCCGGGGGACTGTTATACTGTAATCATTAAAGGACAAGAGCGGCATTTGTTTTTTGAACGTGCGGACCGAATGTTTCCCAGCCGCTTCGGGCGGTGGTTCGTGGAGGTCTGATAAGCACACGGAAAGGACAGGACGATGGACGGCAAAAAGCGCACCTATCTCGCAATCGACCTCAAGAGTTTCTACGCTTCGGTGGAATGCGTTGACCGCCATCTTGATCCGCTGACTACCAATCTGGTGGTAGCAGATGCTTCCCGGACGGAAAAGACCATCTGCCTTGCGGTGTCGCCCTCCCTGAAAGCCTACAAGATACCCGGCAGAGCACGGCTGTTTGAAGCAGTTCAGCGGGTGAAAGAGGTCAACGCCCAGCGGCTGCAGACCGCTATCCAGCAGAAAAAGGCAGTCCGGGGAGATGATGGCAAGTACCACTTTGCCAGCACCTCTTTCGATGCCAATGCCCTGAACACAGACCCTGCACTGGGCTTGAGTTACATTGTTGCGCCGCCCCGGATGCAGCGGTATCTGGACGTGTCCACCCAAATCTACAAGACCTACCTCAAATATGTGTCCCCAGCGGATATCTACCCCTACTCCATCGACGAGGTTTTCATTGATGTGACGGGCTATCTGCCCTATTACCACATGAGCGCCCATGAACTTGCCATGACCATGGTGCGGGAGGTGCTGTACAACACCGGCATCACCGCAACGGCAGGCATCGGCACTAACCTCTACCTTGCAAAGCTGGCCATGGACATTGTGGCAAAGCACATCCCGGCAGACAAAGATGGTGTCCGCATTGCGGAACTGGATGAGCAGTCCTATCGGTATCTGCTGTGGAACCACAGACCCCTGACGGATTTCTGGATGACCGGTCCCGGCACCGTCAAGCGGCTGGAAGCTCATGGCATCTACACCATGGGGGACTTGGCACGGTTTTCCGTCCACGGAGAAGATCGTCTGTATGAGATTTTCGGCGTGGATGCAGAAATTCTCATCGACCACGCATGGGGCTATGAACCCTGCGGCATGGAGCAGATCAAAAGCTACAAGCCCAGCACCAACAGCATCAGTGAAGGGCAGGTGCTGACCTGCCCTTACCCCAACGATAAAGCAAAGCTCATCGTCCGGGAAATGGCAGAGATCTTGATGTTCCGGCTTACCGAAAAGAAACTGGTGACGGAATCCATCACCTTGGAGATAGCTACGACCGGGAGAACGTGGACAAGGGCGGCTACCGTGGTCTGACCCAGACCGACCGCTACGGCAGAATCATCCCCAAAGCGGCACACGGCACTATCCGGTTTGATGCGCCCACCAATCTAGGCAGCACCATCATCAACGAAAGCGCAAAACTGTTTGAGCGCATTACTAACCCTGCGCTGACGGTGCGGCGCATCACCCTCAACGCCAACAAGGTCACCCCGGACGAGGGCATCTATCAGGTGGACTTTTTCACGGACACAAAGAAGCTGGAAAAGGAAAAAAAACTCCAGCAAGCCATGTTGGGCATCAAGAACAAGTACGGAAAAAACGCCGTGCTGAAAGCCAGCAGCTACGAGGAAGGTGCCACCATGCGCCAGCGCAACGCGCAGATTGGCGGGCACAGCGCGGGAGGTTCGGATGGAAAACTACAAAAATAGCAAGATCGGACAAGAGACTGCCCAAAAGTATGGGGACATCATAGAGATGGAACTCCCCCAGACCGAAGAATCCCTTCGCAAGCATCCCCGCATGACCTTGCAGAACCGGGCGAAGATCTTCTCTCCCTTTGCAGCACTGCGGGGTTATGATGAGCAGCTTGCCGCAGAAAAGCAGCGCACCGAGCGTGTGCCCAAGCGCATTCTGACCGAGGAAGAAATGTCGGCTCTGTCCGATCGACTGATGCAGGTCACCAAGGGCATGACCATCACGGTGCGGTACTTCAAGGAAGACACCGCCCACCCGGAGGTTCCAGCAGTGGGTAACTACATCACACTGACCGGAAAAGCAGACCGCATCGACCCGGTGTTCCGCACCTTGCAAGTGGGCGACACCGTGGTGCCCTTTGAAGATCTGGTGGAGGTTAGCGGGGAGGGCATCATGGAGATCGACCAATATCTCGGCATTACAGTGGATTAAGCACAGAAAAGGCCACCAGTCGAAAAACGGCTGGTGGTCTTGCTTACTTATGGTGTATCATCGGTAACTGCTTGACTTTGTTTCCGACTTTTTTGCGTTCCAGTGAGAACACCATGTCTGGAGTGCGTTCAAAGAATCCTATATCACGCCGCCAGCTTGTTCCGCATTTGCAGTGGAACCGGCCAATGAACTGCTGTTTCATTTTGCGTCCGCAGTTCGGACAGATCCGTTTGCTGGCTCCCATAGCCCCTCCGTTTAATATCGAAATTCAGCTTGCAAAAAAGCAGATTCAAATTAAAACGCACAAAGCTGCTTAACGGGCGTCAACGGGAATCTTTTTTCCACGCCTGCCATGGTGCACATTTGCGTGCCGGGCAATTCCAGAGAAGCGTGTGCGCAGGAAACTGCCATTTTAAGCAGCTGGTCGCCTTGCGTGTGCTGTTTGGCGATTGCATAGGCAAAACCGGATACCATGGAATCTCCCGCACCTTGAACGCCCTTTACATCCACCGAGACAGGTTCTGAATACCATGCAGCCTCCGGCGTGACCAGCAACGCACCCTTTTCGCCAAGAGAAACTGCGCCGTAGGCAATGTTGTGCTCTATGAGGATTTGACGATAGCTTGCACAGAACTCCTGCGTTACACTGGGATGAACGCCAAAAGTGGCATAATATTCTTCTTCGTTGGGTTTGATCAGAACAGGAGATGCCTCCATTCCGTTCAGAAGCAGCGGCCCCGATGCGTCCAGAATAAAGGGCACGTCATATTCCTGTGCGCTTTTGCCAAGTTCATAGTAGAAGTCGTCAGGAAAGCCCGGTGGCACACTGCCGCCGAGGATCAGCACCGATGTTGTGGGCAGAACATTTTTGACAGCGCGAATAACATCCACGGCAGTTTCGGGATGTAGAGGAGTGCCCTTTTCGTTGAACTCCGTCATGCAGCCCGTAGATGTTTCAAACAGCTTGATATTGATACGGACATTTCCGGGGACGGGGATAAGCTCTGCATCCATATCTCTTTGCTTGAAGAAATCCGCTGCTTCTCCATCTGAATGGCTCAGGCAGACGCTTTTGACCGGCATTCCAAGCTGGGTAAGTGCCAGCGAAACATTGATGCCCTTGCCGGAAAAGTCGCAGATCGTTTTCTGGACACGATGGCTATGACCAAGGTTGACGGAATCCACCTGAATCGTGCGGTCAATGCAGGGATTCGCAGTAACAGTTGTAAAGTGCATGGGTTCTCTACCTCCTATCCGGGGAGCATTGTTTCAGCATCCCGGAAACTGGATATGTTTATTCTTTTTCACTGGAAGGAATGTCAGTGTACAATTCGATCTTACCGCAGGAAGGACAGAATGTCGCTTTTACTTTTTTCTGGTCGGCTCCCTTTTTTATCACAGGCAGGTTAAATATTAGGTAATTTTCGATCTTGAACTTGTAATCCATGATCATTTCAGCATGACAAATGGGACAGTTCATAAGATGCATACCTCCTGACGTTTTGATACACCTAGTCTAGCATACAAAACGAACGCTGTCTATTGGCGGAACGAAAACGGCTATCATGAGAAAAATAATAAAGGACGCTCTTAAAATCCCGATAGAAAAACAAGATTTTTTGCAGATGATATGTTATAATAAAAGAAATACAGCACCTGCTGAACGGACGGAAAGGACACCACGATTATGGAAGAAAACAAGAAACCGGAAACTACCTCGCAACAGGATTCGGCACCCGTAGATTACAGCCGCTACATGGGAACGTTGAACCGCATCTACCGCCGCAACAACAATCCCAAGAAGAAGCGGCTGGGGGATGGCATAACCTCTCTGAAACAAGAGCAGAAGCCCACAGCGCCTGCCGAACCGGAAAACGGAAAGAAAGACCACAGTTTCCTGATCACGCTTGCCGTGGCAATTGCCATCATCCTGATTCTGTGGGTCATCAAAATGTTCTGAATACTATAAAAACTGCCCGGAACGACCTTCTCCTATCGTTCCGGGCAGTTTTAGCAGGAGGAATCTGCTACCGTGGATGTCAATCTAGTGAGACCGATCAAACGTTCTCGTTCAGGAATGCAGCAATTTCTTCTGATGCGACGGTCTCATCCTCACCCTCAACCGTGACGGTGATGGTTTCGCCCTGCTTGATGCCAAGTCCCATGACTGCCATCAGCTTGCGCATATCACAAGCCTTGCCGTCCTTTTCAATGGTGACCTTGCTGGTATACTTTTTTGCCAGCTTGACCAGCAGACCGGCGGGGCGGGCGTGGACACCAAGTTCGTCCTTGATGGTATAAGTAAACTGTTTCATGGGTTCTCCTTCATTTCCTTCTTCTTTAGCGTGCAAAAAGGGCAGATCAGACGGCGCTCTCGTAGTCCAGCATGAACTGCACAATGCCGTCCATAGCCAGCTCACGAGGGTCGAGCTTCAGCTGACCCTCACGGATCTTGGCATAGCTGATGGGCATATACTGGTGCAGCATATTCATGGGGATGGGGTACTCGCGCAGGTTGTCGAACAGCTTGTTCATGGCTGCAACGACTTCCGGCTGACCGATGTAGTAGCGGGCACGGTCAGAGTAGCTGTACTTGCGGCACTGTGCCAGATGCTTTTCGTCACCGTGGTAGTGCTTTTCCCAGTTTGCAGGGGAAGCCAGCATGACCTGATCCAGCGTTTCGATGAAGTTGGCGCGCTTTTCTTCCGGCACCAGCTCCTTTTCCATCATGCTCAGAGAGAACAGAGCTTCCCGCAGACCAAAGGTCAGAGCAGGACCGACCTTCAGGATGGCAATGCCGTCCGTGACCATGTTGTACAGGTCGGTTGCGGTCTGGTAGTCGGTAGAGTGACCCTCGAAGCAGATGTCAGGGAACTCCTTCAGAGCGGCGCACAGGTCAACGGCAGCAGCGGGGTTGTAGTCGAACACCTGCTCATCGCCAAACTCCACACCGGGCTGGACAACGACTGCGATAACATCCTTCATGCCCTCGCCAACGCCTTCCTCAGTCCAGACGCGCTGATAGGTGGAAACGGTATCACGGAATGCTTCGGGCTTGGTGACAGCCAGCGTATCCTCAGCTTCGGTTGCACCGCCGGGGATGGGCACTTCGCTGCCGATAACGAACACCGGGCGCATTGCATCGGGCTTTTCAGCCTTCAGCTCCTCGTAGCCCTTCATGGCAGCCTTGTACAGCTTTGCGCCACGGCGAGCGATGACCTCGGTCTGGAGCAGACCTTCCGGGTCGTCCGCAACCTTCATGCTGGTATCCAGATGGATCTTGGTAAAGCCAGCGCGTGCATACTGGTAAACCAGTTCCACGGAGTTTTCCATTGCTTCGGACTCCGGCAGCTTCTGCCAAGTCAGAGGTCCGAGGTGGTCGCCTGCCAGAATCATCATGTTTTCGGGCAGACCGATGTCGCTTGCCATTTTCAGGACCATCTGATAGAAATCAGCGGGCTTCATGCCGGTGTAGCCGCCAAACTGGTTGACCTGATTGGCAGTTGCCTCGATCAGAACAGGGATGTTGCGCTCCTTTGCACGGCGCAGGGCGATCTCGATTACCAGTTCGTTGGCACTGCAATAAGAGGGGATGCCGCAGCGAATGCCCTGACGGCGCTTATCCATCATTTCCTGAAGGGGATGTTTCATTTCTATTCTCCTTTTTATTGATTCAAGCTCTTACAGCTTTGCCTGACCCATGCAGTAGGTCTGGAGCACATCGTAGTTATCCTCCAGTACCACAAGGTCGGCGTCCTTGCCCACCTGAATGGAACCCTTGCGGTCATCCAGATGCAGGCAGCGAGCCGGGTTGATGGTGCAGGCGTTCAGCGCATAGTTGAACGGTACCATTGCATCCTCGACAAGGATCTTCAAGCCCTTGTTGATGTTCAGGGTAGAGCCAGCCAGACCGCCGGTAGAGGTCAGGTGTGCGCTGCCGTCCGGGTAGATCACGATCTCGTTGCCGCCGAAGATGTACTTGCTGCCCACCGGGGTGCCCTTTGCCATCAGAGCGTCGGAGATCATGATGGCGTAGTCGGGGCCCTTGCTCATGAAGTAGTTGTTCAGAGCAGCCGGGGTGGAATGGCAACCATCGCAGATGATCTCGCCGTACATGGTGCGGATGCGGTATGCTGCACCCACCAGACCGTTTGCGCGGTGGTTGAACGGAGTCATACCATTATAGACATGGGTCATGGAGCGTGCGCCGTTGGCGTAAGCCATGACTGCCTGCTCGTAGGTGGCAGCACTGTGACCGATGCTGACCACGATGCCCTGAGAAGCCAGATAGCGGGTCAGCTCAAAGTTGTCGTCCTGCTCGGTAGCCAGCGTAACATAGCGGATATGGCCGTGTGCGGCTTCCTGATAGTGCTTGAACTGCTCTACGCTGGGCTTTGCAATGAACTGCTCCGGCTGTGCGCCCTTGTACTTCATGTCCAGATAAGGACCCTCGAAGTGGATGCCAAGGATCTCGGCACCGTCGTAGCCGCCCTCCATGACACGGGCAACGTTGGCAACCGCATTGGTCAGCACCTCAACGCTCTGGGTGATGGTGGTAGCCAGAAAACTGGTCACGCCCTCCGAAACGATATGCTCTGCCCAGTAACGCAGACCTTCCTCGTTTGCATCGTTGGTGTCAAACTCATAGGCACCGTGCAGTGGATGTCCATAAAGCCGGGGACGATACGCTTGTCGCCGTAATCGTCATCTACATCCTTTGTCCCATAGGGGAAAATGCCGACGATCTTACCCTCTTTGACCTCGATGGCAGCAGGCACAAACTGATCTGCGATCCATACTTTTTTACTTTGAATTATCATCTGAATTGTCCTCCTTCCGAGTGAATTACCCTTATGCCATTATACCGCATACTTTCGGAAAAATATTTACAATTTTCAATCGACTTGTTACTTGTTTCGGCAAACATACCCAAAAAGCCATAGAAATTCAATGGTAAGACAAGGAAAACACCGCTTCCGTTTGTCTTTTTCAAACAAAAAGTTATGGCTTTCAGTTGCCCCCTTGTTTTCTGCTATGGGGGTGTGATATAACAGGAAGGAAGGGATAGTGCGCTTTGGTAAGCCCTGTCTATGATTCGGATAAATACCAACCGATTAGGAGGTAGAATAGCATGAGCATTTTTAATCTGACTGATGAGAAGATGAAGGAAACTTCTTCCACTTTTACTGCACATGAGATCTATCAGCAGCCTGCAACTTGGCGCAAGACCTGCGCACAGCTGGCTGGCTGCAAGGACGAGCTGCAGGCTTTTATCGATCAGGTCGTCAAGCAGGATGACTTCGACATCGTTCTGGTCGGCGCAGGCACCAGCGAGTTCGTTGGCAACTCCCTGTTCCAGGCTCTGAACCCCAAGTACAACTACAAGGTCAAGTCCTACGCTTCCACCGATATCGTTCCCTCCCCGGAGAACTTCCTGTCCCGCACCAAGCCCACCCTGCTGGTGAACTTTGGCCGTTCCGGCAACTCTCCCGAGTCTCTGGGCAACGTGGAAGCAGCAGAGGTCGTCTGCCAGAACCTGTACCACCTGTTCGTGACCTGCAACCACGAGGGCACTCTGTCCAAGATGGCTGCAAGCCGCAAGAACTGCTTTGCCCTCAACCTGACCCCGGAGACCCATGACCAGTCCTTCGCCATGACCTCCAGCTACAGCAATATGTATCTGGCAACCTATCTGGCATTGAATCTGGACAAGCTGGATGAGATCACTGCCGAGGTCGAGAAGCTGGCCGTTGCAGGTCAGCACTTCCTCGATGACCAGTTCGGTGAAGTCCAGAAGATCGTGGACGAGTTCGATTACAATCGTATCGTTTATCTGGCAACATCGGCCTGAAGGGCGTTGCACAGGAGTCCGCTCTGAAGACTCTGGAGCTGACTGCCGGCAAGGTCGCTACCATGTACGATTCCGAGCTGGGCTTCCGTCACGGTCCCAAGTCCATCATTGATGATAACACCCTGACCATCGCTTATCTGAGCGACGATGAGTACCGCCGCCGCTATGAGCTGGATCTGGTCAAGGAAATGGCACATCAGCGCAAGGGCAACAAGATCGTCGTTGTTTACAACCACGATTGCGAAGGCATTGAGGAGCTGGCAGATTACCCCATCCAGATCAAGATCGGTCAGGACATGGAGAACGTTCTGCTGGGTCTGGACTTCATCCTGTTTGCTCAGACCATCGCTCTGATGAAGTCTCTGTCTCTGGGCATTACCCCGGACAACCCCTGCCCCACTGGTGAGGTGAACCGTGTTGTCAAGGGTGTCACCCTGTATCCGTACACGCTGAAGTAATTAAAAAATCAGGAGGGCAACGAACATGATCGGTTTGGTAGTTACCGGCCACGGCCATTTTGCTGATGGCATCCACACTTCCGCTCAGATGATCGCTGGCGAGAACGAGTATGTCCGCTATATCAACTTTGAAGAAGGTATGTCCCCGGAGCAGCTGGCGGAGAAGTTCAACGCCGCATTCGATGAGTTCCGCACCTGCGATGGCGTTGTGGTTCTGTCCGATCTGCCCGGCGGCTCTCCCTTCAAGACTGCAGTGGAGTGCAAGTACGCACGCCCCGATCAGAAGATCGAGGTCATTGCCGGCACGATCTGCCGATGCTCGTCACCGCTGTTACGATGCTGGATATGGAAGATGATCCCCGCTCTCTTGCAGAAGAACTGGTTGACACCGGCAAGGATTGTATGGTAATCTTTGAGTTACAGGCTCCTGCCGAAGAAGCCGAATCTGATGAAAGCGACGGAATCTAAACAATGATCAATTGGGAAGTAATTATTTGGACTTGCATTACGCTGGCAGTCATTATGGGCGTGATCGGTCTCATCCTGTATGCTATCTCTGCCAAGAATATGCGCAATAAGCGCAAGGAGCTTGGCGAAGTCCATACGGACATGAAGGTCGGTTCCCGCATTATGTTTGCCGGTGGCATCTACGGCAAGATCGTAAGCATGGAGGATGAGGATACCCTCCGTGTGGAAGTTGCACCGAAGATCGTTATTACTATTTCCCGTTATGCCGTCCAGAGCATCGTAAAATAATTGCTTTGGTATTTTAATAGCGTTGATCTTGTGTGCCTTCCCTTCATTCGCACACAAGACTTCCATAAATATCTTCATTTGCCAAGAGACCCTCTATCCCAAGCGTAAAAAGACAGGCAGTGAGTGCTGCGCGGCCTCCTGCCTGTCTTTTTACATTCTTAACAAGTCATCCAAGACCTCTTCTTTCCATGATAGAACCCCCACAGCGGTTTGCCATACCGCTGCGGGGGGTTCTGTCTTTAAGTGAAAAAAGAATTAGAGCCGATGCTCCGAAGAGCACCGGCTCCAATCCTTAAGGAAGAATGTCTTATGTGGGTTAAGACGGATAAATTCTAAATTATGCCTTGCCGTTGCTGCCGCAGACAAGGATCTTGCTCATGACGTACTCCTTGACCTGCTCACGACCAACTGCACTGTACTTCTTCGGGTCGAATGCCTCGGGATCGCCTGCGAGGTACTCCTTCAGACCCTTGCTGAATGCGATGCGGAGGTCGGTGGCATAGTTCACCTTGCACATACCGCGGGCAACGCACTCACGGACGGCATCATCCGGGACACCGGAGGTGCCATGCAGCACCAGAGGAACAGAAACGACCTTGCGGATCTCGCTCAGGCGGTCGATGTCCAGCTTCGGGGTTCCCTTGTAAACGCCGTGCGCAGTGCCGATAGCAACAGCCAGAGAATCCACACCGGTGCGCTCCACGAACTCAGCTGCTTCGGAAGGAACAGTGTAGCCATTGCCATTGCCGCCGTCCAGATCATCTTCCTTGCCGCCGACCTTGCCCAGCTCGGCTTCCACAGGGATGCCGGCTGCATGGCAGGCACGAACAACTTCCTTGGTGATCTCGATGTTTTCCTCGAAAACATGGTGAGAACCATCGATCATCACAGAGGTGTAGCCTGCACGGAATGCTTTCATAGCCAGCTCGTAGCTGCTGCCGTGGTCAAGGTGCATCACAACAGGAACAGTAGCCTCGGAAGCGGCAGCTGCGACCATGGCATGGAACATAGCCGGAGAAGCGTACTTCAGAGTACCCGGAGTGGTCTGGACGATAACGGGTGCACGCAGCTCCTCAGCAGCGGCGATGATTGCCTGAACCATCTCCATGTTCTCTGCATTGAATGCGCCGATTGCATAATGGTTCTTCTGAGCATCCAGCATCAGTTCTTTGGTAGTGACTAAAGCCATAATTACCCTCCTGAAACATTTACTTTCTTATCGTTTACTCTGCCCTTCAAGAGCCGATCGCTCATAATGGCAGATAGGATATACAAGCATCCACCATTATTATAGATAGTCGTCACTAATTTATCAAGAGCAAAAAACGGTGAAGCCTTTGCAATTTACGGTTAGAAATCGAGGTGGGCGTCTTTCCGGGCGGCTTCCAGTACGGCTACCGCCGATCTCATTGCACGAATGCGCCGCTCTTTGACGGCATCCTGCGGAACAATCAGGAAGTTGGAGATGCCAAGAACTTCAAACCACCATGGCGTATCGGAGATTTCACTGATGTAGGGTTCTTTTCCCTTCCGGGTGACAACAAGTTTCTGGCAGTTGTTGCTGCCCGGCTCAATCAGGATGCTGCCCTCGGTGCCAATGATCTGGGCACTGTTGTGCGCAGAGCTATCTTTTGCAGCCGTACACTGACAGACAAAATTCGGGTATTCCAGAATCAGGATGCCGCTGGTGTCGATGCCGTTGGCGTGGCGGTTCGGGTAATAGTGGACGGCTTTCGGGTCGCCAAAAAGCCCTACCACAAAATAGATATTATAAATATTGAGGTCCATCAAGGCTCCGCCGCAGTATGCGGGGTCGAACACAGGGGGAGTCTGCCCATTCATAAAGGCATCGTACCGGCTGGAATACTGGCAGAAGGTGCAGGATACCGTCTTGATGTCACCGATCTCCTTTGCAAACAACTTTGCCAGACCATAGTTCGGGTGGTCGATGGTCGTAATAGCCTCCAGCAGATGCAAATGGCGCTCTTCCGCAAGGCCGAGCAGTTCATCCAGCTGTGCCAAGGTGGGGACGATGGGCTTTTCGCAGAGAACGTGCTTTCCGGCCAGCAGCGCAGCCTTGGCCTGCTCAAAATGCAGGCTGTTGGGGGTGGCGATATATATAAGTTCCACCTCCGGGTCTGCCAGCATCTCGTTGTACTCGGTATAGACCTTGGGAATATGAAACTCGTTGGCCATTGCAGCTCTGGTGTCTGCGTTGCGAGAATACACGGCAACAACAGGCATTGTTGTAGGACGCGCAAACTCCTTTGCCATCGTATGAGCGATGGAGCCTGTTCCAACCATTCCAATATTCATAGAGGATTCCTTTCACTTCTTATTTTGAAGATTCTGCTTTACAAACTCACTGGGCGACATATGATACTTCATATTAAAGGACTTGGAAAAATAATGGATGGAGGTGTAGCCCAGCCGCAGGGAAATCTCACTGATGGTATAGCGGTTTTCCAGCAGCATCTGACAGCTTCTCTCCAGCTTTTTATCATTGATGTACTTTTTCGGGGACTGGTCGATGGAATTCTTGAACATCAGCTGCAACGCCGTCCGCGACAGCGAAAAGTGTTCGCAGATTTCCGGGATCGTCAGAGGAAGGTAGATGTTTTCATCAATATAGGCAATGATCCGGTCAAACAGTTCATCCATTGCACTCTTGTGCACGGAATTGCTGGGCTGGTTCATGGGAGAAGCATAGGTTCCTTGCAGCAGCCGGATGATGATCTCAGTCAACAGACAGAGCATCAGACTGTTCATATAAGGAATGCCGGTTGTGCTTTCCCGGACGAACGCTTTTATTAAGGAGTTGATCTTCTGGTCATAGTGGAACACACGGTTGATCAGAGCATCGTACCAGACCTCCTGTTCCACAGGGGTCAGATTGCGCATATCGAACAGCACCGTCATATAGGATGCGTTGTGGGTGTCATCCGTATACTGGGTGTGGAACTGACCGGGACCGTAGATCATCAGTTCCTTGTCTTTCAGCTGGTACAGTGTTCCGTCCACCTCAGTTTCGAGTTCGCCCTCGTCTACATACGTCAACTCAAAAAAGTTATGCTGCTCACCCTTAAAGCAGTAGTTCGGGGTGCGGATTCTATAATAATACCCCAAGATCTTCTGCATTTCAATACGGGGCAGAACCGCAAGGAACTCATACTGGGAAGGGAAATCGGTAACATGGAGAGAATAGCTGCTCTCGGCATACAGTTCAAATTCCAGCTTCTGTGTAGTAGAAACCGCCGCAAAATAGACATTGGGCTTGATGTGGACCAGCCGGTTCATGGCAAACTCTTGTACATCGGCGGCATCTGCCGTATGGGAGACCAGCAAAACACCGATGCCGTCTTGCACCTCTATATAGGTATCACAGTAAATACAATAGAACTGTGATACATAGCGGCGGGTGATGGCGGTCAGATGCTGGTGGATCAGGTCAGGGTGTGTGAGCCTGACGGGTTCGTGGTAGGTCTGGCCGTACTCCAGAAAGCTGTCGTTGGAAGTTTCGCGTTGCATATCCAGAATCCTCCTTCTCTCAAACTTGTATTGAGTATAACATTTTTTGTTGAATATTACCAGCTTTTTCCGACGAGTTTTGGAAGATTGTAATGAGAAGCCACGAAAATAACCGATTTTTAGAAACAGTTTGTTAAAAAATATAAAGACATTTGTTCAAATATCGCCTATAATGTAGTTACTCTGAATTGGAAACTCAGACAAAAATTTCAAGGAGGAATGAAAAAATGCCGAACATTGTTCTAACTCGAATCGACAATCGTCTGGTTCATGGACAGGTTGCTACGCAGTGGTGCGGCGCAATCGGCGCAAACCTGATTCTGGTGGCAAATGACGAGGTGGCTGGCAACAGCCTGCGTCAGGGCCTGATGAACATGGCTGCTCCTTCATATGCAGCTATGCGCTACTGGACCATCCAGAAGACGATCGACACCATCCACAAGGCAAACGCAAAGCAGCTGATCTTCATCGTCTGCGAGAATCCGCAGGATGTCGTGAAGCTGGTGGAGGGTGGCGTTCCCATCAAGAAAGTCAACATCGGTAATATGCACATGGCTGACGGCAAGCGTCAGGTGCAGGTTCCGTTGCAGTTGACGATTCCGATGTGGCTGCTTTCAAGCGGCTGCAGGAACTCGGTGTGGAACTGGAGATTCGTCGTGTTCCTACCGAACATGCGGAAAGCACCGACAAGCTGTTCAAGTAAACAGACGGCTGCTCTCCTAAATACTGAAAAGGAGTACTTATTATGGGCTTTAGTGCACTTCAGATCATTCTGGTCTTTGTGTGGGTCTTTATCGTGGCCATCGACCAGTTTGATTTCTTGGAATCCCTGTACCAGCCTATCGTTTCCGGTGCTGTCATCGGTGCGATCTTGGGCGATCTCCCCACCGGTCTGATCGTTGGCGGTACTTACCAGCTGATGACCATCGGTAACATGCCTGTTGGCGGCGCACAGCCGCCAAACGCCGTTATCGGCGGCGTCATGGCTACCGTGTTCGCAATTTCTTCTCATCTGGATACCACCGCTGCTGTCGGTCTGGCAGTTCCCTTTGCTCTGATCGGCCAGTACATGGTTACCTTCCTGTTCACCCTCATGTCCCCCATGATGTCCAAGGCTGACCAGCTGGCAGCAAAGGGCGACACTAAGGGCATTGTCCGTCTGAACTACATTGCAATGGCTCTGCTGGGCCTGCTGTTCGCAGTTGTCTGCACCCTCGGTATGCTGGGCGGCTCTGCAATGGGCACCACTCTGAGCAATCTGGCTGAGAAGTTCAGCTGGGTCATGGCTGGTCTGGGCGCTGCCGGTGGTATGATGCGTTTCGTCGGTTTCGCAACCCTGCTGCGTATCATGCTGTCCAACGAGTTCTGGGGCATCTACTTTGCTGGTTTTGCTCTGGCAACCATCATCGGCTACATCCCCGAACTGTCCGGCTCTGCTCTGCTGCTGATCGCATTTGTGGGCATTGCAATTGCTCTGTACGACTACCAGACTCGCGTTGCTATCAAGCAGGCTGCTGGTTCTGGTTTTGCTGCGAATGGAGGCGACGACGAAGATGGCATCTAATGCAACTCATTACAACAATCTGACTCCCGCGAAGCCTTTGGATAAGGCTACGCTGAATAAGATGGTGTTCCGTTCCCTGAACCTGCAGGCATCTTTCAACTACGAGCGTATGCAGGCTGCCGGCTGGCTGTACTGCATCCTGCCCGGTCTGGAAAAGATCCACGGCGATAACAAGGAAGACCTGAAGCTCTCCATGGAGCATAACCTTGAGTTCTTCAATACTCACCCCTTCCTCGTTACCTTCGTTATGGGCATCATCCTCTCTCTGGAACAGCAGAAGGCTGACATCGAAACCATTCGTGCCGTGCGTGTTGCCGCTATGGGTCCTCTGGGCGGTATCGGCGACGCAATCTTCTGGTTCACTCTGGTTCCTATCACCGCAGGTATCACATCGAACATGGCAATAAACGGATCGCTTGCTGGTCCTATCATGTTCCTGCTGATTTTCAACATCGTGCAGTTTGCTTGCCGCTTCTTCCTGATGTACTGGTCTTATAATCTGGGTACTAAGGCTATCGACATTCTGACTGCAAACGCTAAGGAGTTCACTCGTGCCGCTCCATGCTGGGCGTGTTCATCGTTGGTGCTCTGACCTCCAACTACGGCGGCACCACCGTTGCTACCGTTATCGAGAACGGCGACAGCCCCATCGTTATCCAGAGCATTCTGGATGGCGTTCTGCCCAAGCTGATTCCTCTGGCTCTGACCCTCGGCCTGTTCTTCCTGATGAAGAAGAAGAACTGGAAGCCCGTTACCTGCATCGCTCTGCTGCTGGTGATCGGTCTGGTCGGCGCATTCTTTGGTATCTTCGCTTAATTCAAAGCGGGAGCTACAATGCACGCTGTACTTCTTGATTTTAATGGGACGATGTTCTTTGATACCCGCTTTCACATGGAGGCGTGGTCAGAGATCTATCATGAATTGCATCCTGAAGATCCGAACCCCCTTGACCCTAAGTTGATTTGCGGACCGTGCAATGAGTCGATCATTCAGAACATGGCACCGTGCTCAATGCCGATGAGCGAAAGCAATGTTCGGAGCGGAAAGAGGAATTGTATCGCAGGATGTGCAGGAGAAATCCTGACAGTTTACACCTCGTAGCAGGTGCTGAGAAGTTGATGCAAGGCTTGCATGAGCGCGGCATCCCCTTTATTCTGGCAAGTGCTTCTATCAAGGCAAACGTTGACTTTTACTTTCGACAGCTTCCCCATTGGGAAATGGTTGAAGAAAGAAGATGTTGTCTACGATGATGGAACCTATGCTGATAAAGGCGAAATGCACTTAGAAGCTGCCAGACGACTGAACGTTCCGTTTGCGGAATGTATGGTCATCGAGGATAGTGTGGCTGCCATCACTCTGGCAAAACGAAATGGCGTAGGTCAGATCGTTGCCATCGGTGAAAAAGCAGACGGGTCGGATTTGATCCAGCTTGGTGCAGAGCATTACATCCACGACTTTACAGAATTTGATTACGCATGGTTGGAAAACTGAAATTCGTCCAGTGAGTTTCCATTTCCACAGTTGATAAAAGACGGCTTCGGTTATACGGAGCCGTCTTTTTTCGTTAATAAACAGGTGAGGACAGTTTTATGGAGCGCTTGGCAAACTACCAGCAGATGGTCGATCCCACTATGGTATGGGGTTCGATCAAAAGTAACGATGCGGTCAGAATGGACGTGTCGTTCACTTGGAAAAAGGAAGAATGGCTGATCCCTGCAGTCTTTCCGATTCCGGGCGGATTGGCAGTAGATGTGGCTCGTAAGCTGCCATATTATCACCTGAAGAACCGCCTGACGATCTATGAAAAGCGCAAGAATGCCGGGTTCCATTCGCCGCTGGAACGGCTGATGCTGGACCGGTACGACCCCTTTCATTTTCATCCTAGGGGGCATCTTTTGACGGAGAACACCTGTATTGATGAATGGCGTTCGGAACGGTTCATCTGGAATCCGCTCCGAATGTCTCCCGTTACCCCCCAAGGATTATTATCCGGCCAGAAAGCTGGTGGAGCATTACGGATTCGATTTGAATACCGGGTGGGTCATCTTCCGGCTGTATTTCAAAAGCGAGCTTTTGTCAGTTCACGATCAGGAACTGACGCTGATGCTGGAAGCTCCCGATGAACCTGTGCCGGGGCCGATCTTGAAGATTGAAGAGGCGGGACAGCTTATCGTGTTTCAGAATCCGCTTACTAAAAAAGCGGAAATGATTACGGTCACTGTGCTGGAAAATGGGGTGATCGAACACCCTTTCAAAAAGCAGGGACCGGTCAAGTACCCCGCCAATTATGTGATTCTTCATTATCGCTTTCACCCGGAGAAAAAGGAACAACAATATTGTCTTATGGACACTTGGCTGACCGATGAACCGATCGAATTGGAACCGAGCGTAGAATCGGAGCAGCTGCACCCTGAAGAAGCGCAGCTCCATGACCCTCGGTTTTCCAAGGTGACCTTGCAGGACTATGTGGCAGAAAATAAAAATCATGCGGCATATTCCTCACTGACGCACTATCCGAGACTTTCGACCGAATGGCAATTTGTGGCGATCCACAAGGAAAGAAAGAATGTCCGTGTAAAGCTGAAAAGGGACTGGACATAACAACGATGTTGTGTTAGGGTAAACAAAGAGCATTCGATATTGATTACAGATAAGGACGCGCTGCACCTTATCTGCTTGTAAAAGGAGAAGTTTTATGAATTCATCAACATTACTTGTCGTCCTTGCTGTTGTGGTCGTGTGTGCAGTTGCCTTTTTGCTTTTTTCCCGCTCCGGGAAAAACAAAACGGCTGAGAAAAAAGTAGACCCTGCCGAAGTAAGCAAATACGCACAGGTTGCACAGGACATTCTGAAAGGCATCGGCGGCAAAGACAACGTAGTATCTGCCAGCTACTGCACTACCCGCCTGCGCTTTGTGGTCAAGAACTACAATCAGGTCAATGAGCAGGCCGTAAAAGCGGCAGGCGCATCAGGCATCATCCGTCCGGGAAAAAACGCCTGTCAGGTCATTGTCGGCACGAAGGTCAAGTCCATTTATGACGAACTGGACAAGCTGCTGAAGTAAAGAAGGGGCTGTTGCACAAGGATAAAACCGGTGTAACAGCCTCTTTTTCATTCATGTTGCAATTTTTTCAGCGTTTCAAACGTATCTAAATTAAAGTGGCATATCATCTTCCTATTTCACAAATCCTTGCCGTTTTCAGACAGGAGGTTGCTTTTATGAAAGTATCTGCCGACTATCGTATGCTCGCTCTCGATGCCCTGCGCGGAAAATGGAAAACTGCTGTTTTGACAGGTATTGCCGCCAGTGCGCTCGGTGCTACCATTGTGAGCAGTTCCAACAGTGCCGTATCCAATTCCAATCAGGCAAAGGACATCCATTTTGAACTGTTCTCCCAGCCCAACGGCGGTCGGCTGCTTGCTGTTCTGCTTGCCGGCATTGTTCTGTGGGCAGTCCTCCAACTGATCGTGGGCGGTGCAGTTCAACTGGGATATGCTCATTTTAATCTGAACCTTGTAGATGGAAATGATGCTGCCATCTCGGACTTGTTCTCTCAGAAAGACCGTCTGTGGGATGGCTTCTGCATGAACTTCCTGCAGGGTCTGTACATTGCCCTCTGGTCGCTGCTGTTGGTGATTCCGGGAATCGTGAAAACATACAGCTATGCGATGACACCTTACATCATGTCCGAGCATCCTTCGCTGACCGCAAATGAAGCGATCACAGAATCCCGGCGGATCATGAATGGCAACAAATGGCGGCTGTTCTGTCTGGATTTCAGCTTCATTGGCTGGGAGCTGCTCTGTTCGGTGCCACTGTATGCCGAGGGTTTTCTGGTTCTCAAATATTTCACCGGTTCAGAGGCTCTGGCGATTTCTCTTGTTCTTCTGCTGACAATTCCATTGAGCATTGGCTTCTTTTTCGTGCGTCCCTATGAGGAAGCTGCATGGGCCACTTTCTACCGCGATATTACCGCAGCACCTACCGAACCGGATGAAGCATCTTGATTTTTATACTATTCCTCAGGTGTGACTGGATTTTCAAGGTAATCTGCGTATGGAGAAGAAACCTGCCCGTTCCGAAAATAATTACAATGACCCTCTTATTTGCTTTAACGCTGGTCCTTATCGTATTAAAAGTAACGAAAGTGCTTTCATTGCCTTGGTTGTGGGTACTGAGTCCGCTTTGGCTTGGCACACGTCGGTACCGTGATTAGGACTGCTTGCGCTGGGAGATTTCTCCCAGCGTTTTTTTATTGCTCAGAGATGCTGAGCTGTCAGGATGAAATGCCAACTCCTGAACTCCGTACTTTTTGTACGGCAAAAAGGATTATAATTTTGTGCGTAGTACGGTATAATAGGCGAAAAGTTTATTGTACGAAAGCGAGGAGTGGCGGTGGAGAACATTCTGGATACCATAACCGCCTACCGTAAAGAACGCAAATGGTCGCTATACGATTTAGCGGCTCACGCCGAGCTGAAGCCTTCCACCATTTCTACATGGTATAATGACAATGCGATCCCGACCATTCCTTCGCTTGTAAAGATCTGCGATGCCTTTCAGATCACACTTTCTGAGTTTTTTGCAAAGGCAGAGGGAAATGAATCTGCCCCGGTGTCACTTACGCCCCAGCAGATGCAGATTATTGAGAAGTGGTCGATACTACGCCCCGACCAGCAGGATGCGGTTTTAAATTTGCTGAATACGATTCCTTGATTCTACATGGATAGCAATAGAGTTTCGGCTCTTTTACTATTATGAAGGATGTTCTGTACGTCCTTCATACTCCGCCCGCCTTGCCATCATCGACAAAGAAAGGACGAAGAAACATGAAAAGGAGATTGATTGAGTACCAACTGAGCCCCGGCAACCAGAACTTGGTTCGCCGCCGACTGCATCCCTGCACTCCGACCTTGTGGCGCAGCTTGCGACTGCGTTGTTCTGTGGTCGGAGGGCTGGCTTATGTACTTTAATTCTTATGCCGCCGGTTATCGAATCCAGAAATTGCGCAAGGCACATGGACTGACGCAAGAGGAAGCCGCTATCAAATTGAATATCAGCGATCGGCATATGAGAAGTCTGGAAAAAGGCACTTATACGCCGCTGGATCTGTTCGTTGAAATAGCAGTACATTTTGATGTCACTTTGGATTACCTCATTCTTGGGAAAGTAGAAACAAAAAAGGAACTGGAACTCGGCAAAAAAATCCATGACCAGAAGCAGATTATAAAATCATTTGGCGAACAGCTTCTGGCATTTGCAATGGAGATTGAGACCGAATAATAAATCTATGAGAAGTCGGAGAGCGTTCTCCGGCTTCTTTTTTTGTTGCAAAAAACAAACGTGTCTATGTGAAACCGGAAGGAAAGCTTCCGGTTTTGCTTCTTTTTTGGGCTGAAAAAGTCCAAAAACCGGAAGGAATGCATCCTAAAAAGCATTCAGTTTTCAGGTACACTATGGTCACAGCAAGGGCAACACCCCAGACGGGGAGAAGCCCGGAGCTGGAAGACGTACCTTGAAAACTGAATATCATTCCCTCGGACAAAATAATGAAACTTCCGTAACTCGCGGCCCGGTCATAAAGAAGACGGGGTGGCTGAAGAAGCCAATGTGGAGTGTGGGTGCAAGTCCCCACTTACCGAGGTGCATTCCAAATCCAACGGGCGTCGAGGACAAATAGGTTGGAAAAACTTAAAGCAAAACTTCAAAGCCCACCACCGGGATTCTTCTGAATCAAGGCAGTGGGCTTTTTCCATACCGAATATTCATTCTGATGACACGGAGGTATTGATTATGAGCCGTAATTTTACTCGCCAGCCCGATGAATCGACCCTGACCACCCTCTGTCCGCACTGTCTGAGCGCTTTCCGCAATGCGCGCGGCATCCGTGTCCGCCGTGCTGACCCCTACCAGCTCACCAAGGAACCCTGCACCTACTGCCAGACCCGTTTTGGCTACGACTACTACATCCAGCCCACCAGCCCGAAAGCCACCTATTTTAAGAAAGGACGGTTCGATGATGAATCTGAATGCGCTTAAAGTTGACCCTGAATTTCAGGGCAAGATCCCACCACTGACCTTTGAGGAGCTGAACCAGCTGGAAGCCAACATCCTGCGGGATGGACGCATCATCAATCCCATCATCGTGTGGGAGGGGCTGATCGTGGACGGACACAACCGTTTCATCATCGCCAAGAAGCACCCGGAAATCCCGTACACTGTCCATGAAACGGAGTTTGCAAACCGCTATGAAGCCATCATCTGGATTTGCAAGAATCAGCTGGGGCGGCGCAATCTCACCCCGGAACAGAAGAAGTACCTTATCGGGAAACAGTATGAAGCTGAAAAATGTTCCAACGGTGGTGATCGAAAAAGTGCTGTTGCAAAATCAGGTTGCCAAATTGGCAACCTGATTCCCACTTCAAAAACCTGTCAAAAAGTCGCCAAAGAGAACGGTGTGGGCATGAGAACAGTTTTTCGTGCTGAAGAATTTGCCAAAGGTGTAGATGCTGCCGAAGAAGCCGTTCCCGGCACACGACAGAAAGTGCTTTCCGGCGAGGTCAAGCCGACCGCCGCCGAGATCGCATCCGTTGCCCGCGCACCTCCTGAAGAACGTCCGGCACTGGTGGCTGAAATCTGCAAACCCAAAGACCAGAAGAAAGCCGCCATGACCAGAACAACACCGCCCCCAGCAGCCAAACCGCTTTCCGATTCCAGTACATCCGAGGAAGAATCTACGGACGAAGAACTGGTTCACACTCCGGCTCCGCAGGAGCAGACTTTTCCACAAAGAGTGAATGAACCGTTGAAAATCGACCGTCAGCAGATTCTTGAAATCGCAAACAGCCGTTATGTACCCAAACGACTTGCCGATGGTACAGCGATGCTTTGCGAGGTATCGGGAGCCGCCAACAGTATGATGCGCCGCTGGGAAAGTGTTTTCCGGGAATATCCCGATATTCTGTCCGATGCAGAGAACCGTGCATCCGTAGAGCGAACAATTCAGAAGCTGAGAGATTACCTGAAAAATCTGGAAGATAAAATGGAGGAACTGCTATGAAAAAAATGAACTGCGTCAGCACTATGCCTGAGATCATGCCCGAAATCACCGATGAAGCCATCATCGAAGCCCTTTTCGCGCAGCGGCCTTACGAAGAAAAGGTCATCAACAGTGCCTTTCTCGAAATCCCTGCGGAATATCAGCGCAAGCTGAACATCCCCAATGTCGAAAAGATGTCGGCGGAGTTCACCGAACTGATTGCCAACCCGCCCAAGGTCAGCTACCGGGACGGTCACTACTTCGTCTTTGACGGTCAGCATACCATCGTGACCCGTCGGGCGATGAACGGCGGGCAGGATCTTCCGATCATCTGCAAGGTGTATGAGGGACTGACAGAGGAAGAAGAAGCCATGCTGTTTTCCCGGCAGACGGGCGTTTCCACGCCGCTGACCGCTGGCGCAGAGCTGCGCGCCGCTTTGGTGGGCAAAGACCCGGAATCTCTCGCATTCGTGAAAGCCACCGAAAGCACCGGTCTACAGATCGGTCTGGACAGCTACCGTGCCCCGTGGAAGATCATCTGCATCCGCACGGCTTTCAAGGAATACAAAGCCTACGGCGCAGACCTCTACAAAGAAGCCCTGACCATGCTGGCAAAGGGCTGGGAGGGTGACCCCGATTCCCTCCGCTCCGGCATCCTGCAGGGCATGGTTCGCTTTGTGGCTCTGTATCAGGGCGAGTATGACCCGGAGCGTCTGGTCAAGCGGCTGCACACTGTTCATCCCATGACGTTGGTAAACGACGAGAAATCTCTGAGCGGCACGGTCAGCTACAAATATATGATGCTGATCCTGCGCACCTACAACGGTGCCAGCCGCCGCTTCAATCTTCCCATCAAGCAGTGACATTCTTGCCTTTCTAGGCATACTCCTTTTTCCTGCAAGTGCCGCCTGCCATAAACGGGCGGCTCTTGCTACATATAGAAGGATAGGAGGTCTGATCGCTATCATACCAAAAGACTGGAAATACCTCAGAGGGGACATTTACTATGCAGACATGGAGCCGCACATCGGCTCCGAGCAGGGTGGCACCCGCCCTGTGGTGGTTCTGCAAAACGACGTAGGAAACCGCTATGCGCCTACCCTTATCGTGGCGACAGTGACTTCCCGCACCGAGAAAAAGAAATACCAGCCCACACACGTTCTGATAGCCCACAATACAGCCTTTGAGAAGCCGTCTGTGGTTCAGCTGGAACAGATCTTCACGATAGACAAAAGCCGCATACAGCGCTTCTTAGGACAGACTACACGGCATGAAATGCGCAGGATCGAAGAAGCCTGATGAACAGTTTGGAAATCAATGAATGGGACAGGAGGAATGCCGATGAATGAAAAAGTGATGGTATCGCCGGAGATCCAAACCGAAGCGGTTGTTCTGCCGCAGATCGTCAGCATCAAGCAGGCAAGTCAGCGTATGGGCTTGCCTGAATATTACATCCGCCGCCTTTGCCGGGAAGTGCCGGGCATGGCGTTCCAGTCAGGCATCAAGTGGTACATCAACCTTGGCAAGATGGCTGACTACTTCAACGGTGGAACGATAACTTTGTGATTTGTCAAGGATGCGGGCGTAAACAGCGACATCCTAAAAATTAACCGCCCGAACTGCTATACTCATCGTGACAGAGATAACCACCACACAGAAAGGACGGTAAATATATGGCATCGTTTGAATTGCGAGAACCCAAAAAGAAGCCTCGTTATTATAAACTCATCGCAAATGTTCTGGTGAACGGCAAAATTGAACGCCGTTATGGTCGGTTCGATTTTGACCCCACCGAACTGAAAAACGCTCGTGCGCGCAACGCCGCTGCGAAAGCTGCCGCTGCCGAATTTGAACGGCTGGAACAGGAAAAGGCAGACAAGGAAGCCAGCAATGCAGGAAAGACCTTTGCAGTAGTGGCGCAGGAGTACATAGCTTCAAACCGTTCCCGTATGGCACCTTCAGTTCGTCTGAAGGGCGACTATGATAGCAACAGGAATAAAGAGAACACGAGTTTGAAAAAGGAAAAAATATCTTCAGCGCATCCAGTGTTATCCGGAGTTTTCTGAAAAGCCGATTGCGTTGATTACAAAAAAGGATTGTGATTCGATGATTCGCTTCATTGAGGACAGTGACGCACGAGTTTACAAACGTGCAGTTTTGAAACCAGAAGCTAAAGAGTTCAAAACGGTGTCCTGCCCTAAAATTGCGAAGGAATGCACCATCCGAGAGGAAACCATTGAGCGAATCTTCCGTGGCGAAACGGTATCTTTGGATTCGGCACAACAGGTGGCAACGGCTTTAGGTAAGACCGTTGAACAGATGTTTGAAGTAGAGATTGATCGCCGTCCCATGACGAAAAAGACGATGCGAGAGTACAATCTGTTCATTCGGTCAGTTCTGAACTACGCCAATGATAACTATGGAACATCACTTCAAATGCCAATGATAAAGGCATCTGGTCGAAAAGGAAAATCGGTGGATTGCTTACATAGTGATGAGGTAGAAGCTCTGCAAGCTGCCTTACAAGAATGTTCTATGCTGGAAAAAGCAATCGTTTTGTGCTTGCTGAACACAGGTGTCCGCCGTGGTGAATTGGCAGGACTTACATGGAAAGACGTAAACTTCCGCGAGGGAACGATCCATGTGTCAAAATCCCTGCTGGTCTTTCCGAACTATGGCTATCAGCTTACCACAACGAAGGAAAGCAATATCCGTGATGTGGATGTTGCGCCGGAGTTCATGGATTTCCTGAAGGACTATTATGCACAGTGGAAAGCCCAGAAGAAGCTGATGGGTGCAAGCTGGCAGAAGAATTTGGAGAAGAAAGGCTCCAAATACGCACAGTCCCTTTTGGATTTGCGTGGGAACGACTTCGTGATCTGCAACGACTATGGTTTTCCTATCAACCCGGATAGCTATGGCGCATTGGTACGCCGTGTTGGAAAAAAGGCGGGCATTGAAAAAATTCATCCGCATATGTTCCGGCACACCTTCGTCAGCATTCTGTTGTCCAATCCCAATATCGGCGTGGCGACAGTAGCCGCAGAAGCCGGACACGCACAGCCCAGTACTACCCTTGCAATTTACACGCAGGTCTATGATAGGCGGCGTGATGAGATTCGGAAACAGATGAGCAGAGAACTGTACAAGTGAGATTGCTCCATCAGGCAAAAGAAAAAGCACGAGACGCAAAATCTCGTGCTTTTTTGGTGGGCCATGAGGGATTCGAACCCCCACTGGAGCGGTTATGAGCCGCCGGCTTTAACCGTTAAGCTAATGGCCCTTATGACGTTGTTTCAAAGATCTGTAAAGTGGCTTTCGTACCCAGAAAATACCCAAGTCCGATTTTTAAGCCACTAGAAAACCAAAAAACAACGGAAAAACGCTGTTTGAAAGAGGTGGAAACGGTAAGGTCTGGCGGTTATGAGCCGCCAGCTCTGACCAACTGAGCTACTAGCCCCCATTGCCCGGTTTGCCGGGCGCACAAGTAAGTATAACAAAAAAACGTGCGAAATGAAAAGCGTTTCGGGTAAAATTATTTTGTGCGGTGGGCTTCCAGCTTCTGCTGCATGAACTTGTCCAGCATTTCCTGCGGAAAAAGCGGCTCCTTGTAGCCAAAGGCCTCCCGGATGAAGATCAGGGTAGCGATGGTCTGCCGCCCGGGGTCAAGCCGGAGGGTATACAGGGTGGTCCAGCGGCTGCTGGGTGGGCTGGTGCAGGGTGAGATGCAGCAGAAAGCCGCCGTCCTTTTCCCGGCGGCACTCGTACACGAACTCGTCGGCATCCCTGTGCTCGTCCAGCCGGTCGAAGCACTCGTCCAGCGGCAGGTCGGTGCGGAACTCCGAAAGGCCGGCGGGGCCGTACTGGCTGCGGCGGTTATTCTCGCGCCGGGACAAAAGAAAAACGATCACGCCAAGTACGGCGGCAAGCAGGACAATGGAAACTGCGGCGTTCATGAAGATCCTCCTGAAGAGTTTTTCTTATTGTAACACAACCCGCATACTTTTGTGCTATAATATTTTTAATTCTTTGAAAATTTTGTCAGGAGCCTGCGCACTGCTGCAGGCGGGAGGAACACAATGAGCTCAAATTTACACGCAAGACCTGGTACTTTTTCCTGCTGGCGGCAGCGGCAATGTCCATGCTGGGCGGCTTTGCCGTGCTGGGCGGCATGGATTTTTCTTTTCTGGAGATGGTCGCGTTCTGCATCACCGGCATCACCATCCTGTTTCTGGCCGCTGAAAAGGGCTCTGACCCCAAGGACAAGCGCAGCTATTTTTTGATCTTTATCCTGCTCATGCTCAGCTATGTGCTGGGCGGCTGGGCAGCCTACTTATTCTCCGCACTGGTCTGGCCCGCCCTGCTGGCATTGGAATACCAGAAGGGCAGGCCCATCCAGCGCCAGCTGCAGCTGGTGGGTGCCGCGGAGGCGTTCCACCTGCTCTTTGTCCTGCTCACGGTCTACGGCGGCATGGCAGGCCTGAGCTTCTGGGCCAATCTGCTCTGGGTGCTGCTGGCCTGCGCCCGGGGCTGGGCAGCGCTTGTGCTGTATAAGACCCAGGAGGAAACGCTGTGACTCAGCGGCGCAAGTCCAAAAAAACGGAAGCGGAACCGCGCCGTGTGAACCGGCGCACCTTTCTGGCGGGGGCCGGTGCTGCTGCCTGTGTGGGTGCGGGGCTGTGGCTGCGCAGAAAAAAGTTTTCCAAACGGGACAAAACGAAAGCAGAAAAACATCCTGTTGAGAACCCTGCCCTGCCTGCAGGCGAGTGGCGGGCCGTCATGGGTGAGCTATCTAGAATGGGCAGCAATGGATTTTTCCTCGGCGGATAGCTTCCGTGCCGGGTGCGTGCAAATGCTGGAAAACTGCACGGGCCTTGGGCTGAACACGGTGCTTGCGCAGGTGCGGCCCTTCGGGGGATGCACTTTACAAAAAGCCAGCTGTTCCCGTGGAGCCACCTGTGCACCGGCGTGCAGGGGCAGGACCCCGGTTTTGACCCGCTGGACATCCTTTTGCAGGAGGCCCACGGGCGAGGCCTTTCGGTGGAGGCGTGGCTGAATCCATACCGGCTGCGGTCCTCTGCAGCCATGCCGCCGAATCTGGCAGAGAACAACCTTGCCAACACCCACCCGGAATGGGTGTGTGCAGTGGGCGACGGGCTGTATCTGAACCCGGCCGAGCCTGCAGCGGCGGACTATGTGGTGCAGGGCGTGGCCGAGCTTTTGCAGAACTACGCGGTGGACGGCATCCACTTTGACGATTATTTTTACCCTGCGACCGAAGAAAGCATCGATGCGGCGCAGTTTGCGGCCAGCGGTGCGGCAGACCTTGCAGCATGGCGGCGGCAGAACGTGACCGCTCTGGTCAAGAAGGTGCGCGACACGGTGAAGACTGCAGACCCGACGCTGCGCTTTGGCATCAGTCCGCAGGGAATCCCGACAACGACCTCAACAGCCAGTACAGCGATGTGACGGCGTGGCTGGCCGCAGGCGGGGAAGAACAGGTGGTGGATTATCTCTGCCCGCAGATCTACTGGGGCTTTGGCTATACGTTAAAATCCGGTAGCACCCGCTTTGCCTTTGAAAATATCGTGCCCGCATGGCTGGCCTATCCCCGCGCGGCGGACGTGGCCCTGTATTTCGGGCTGGGAGCCTACCGTGTGGGAGTGGGCGACGGCGGCAGCAACGAAAACAGCCTGTCGGGCTGGAGCACCGGACGTGC
>ENA-OPZY01000003-OPZY01000003.1-human-gut-metagenome-genome-assembly--contig:-NODE-3-length-29368-cov-1.884340_pt1 | contig 29368 bp, 37 predicted proteins | sample MGYA00242488_ERZ504513 | MGnify/ENA primary metagenome ERZ504513 (study PRJEB26092, sample SAMD00036247) | human gut metagenome | host: Homo sapiens | study: EMG produced TPA metagenomics assembly of the...
ATTTCAACCATTTTCGGAGTATTGCCTTGTCCATTAGGGATGTTTGGCAAGCAGCCATTCATGGCTGATGTGGTCGAAGCACCCCTTTATGTCACCCTCCAGAATCCATTCGGGAGAATAGCCTTTTCGGAGAATGTTATGGCATTGCATTACCGCGTCCATACAGCGGCGTTCCTTGCGGAAACCGTATGAACGAGTATCTGCTGTAGTTTCTGATACAGGCTCCAATGCCATAAGATAGAGTGCTTGCATGGCTCTGTCTTTCATTGTCGGTATTCCCAACGGTCGCAGTTTGCCATTACTCTTTTTGATGTGGACTCTTCTCAATGGCTTCGGCTGGTAGCCTCTGCGTTTGAGTTTCGCTTATCGCTTGTGTTTTAGCTTCGGGTTTATCCCATGTTTCCATGTCAACCCCTGGGGTGTTTCCACCTCCGTTAGAAGTAACTCTCTTTACGGCTAAGGCTTTTGCGTAAAAAGAGTGGGTCAGCGTCCACTGCAAGGCTTTCACCTTGTTGTATCTGCCTTCCTTCTGAGCCTTTACAATTCGTGCTTGTAGCTTTCTGACAGCCAACTCCGCTTTAGTCCAGTCTATTCTGTCCCAAAGTGTTTGCTGATTGTCAGCAGGCGCACACGATGTCTTAGTTTCGTTCATTTGCTTTCCTCCTTTTGAAAGTTCTAAAAGTTATCTTGTAAAGAGTTACCATATACGGAAGTCTGCCCACTTTCGTGTCGGATGATGTTATCCACAATCAGCCCGTGATGTCGATTCAATCCGTATCCTCCCCATTACAGGGAGGCGTTCGCTTTCTCCGTTATCTCATACCTGCACCCCTTTCGGCTTGCCTTGCGGTTCGCTTACTCGCGTTGTTACGAGAGAGATACAGGCTTGCCCTGTTCCACGTAATTGACAAAAGGATAGTTTAGGTTCTGTCAAGTCCACCGGCAGTGCCATGTCCGTGTAACCCCAACATGGGCAGGGGTTATCCGACTGCTTACCTTTTGGTGAGAGCTAAAGTATCTTCCGCTCCTTCAAACCTCACGATGGCTAAAGACAGTTCACTTATGTTAACCATGCTATCCAGCCTCGCCACTCGGCAGTATGATACTAACCGCCCTTGACGTTCCCTCACGGTTCAGTCTTGTCCTTTCGGAGAGTGTACTTTGTCCTATAAGCTTGGCACAACCCATCACTGGAGATGCACCTTATAGTAGGCGTTACCGCTGACGGAACAGCGGGTTAAATCATGCAACTAATATCACTGTTTAACAATCAATTACGCGACTTTACAGGTCACACCCACGTTTTATTGAGGTTGAGCATTATTGTGTAGGCACTCTCATAGGCATCCGTAATATCTTCCATAAAATCCGGGTGAATGGGATTGCACCGATGAGAGCGTCGCGGGTCGTCGAAGTTGATCACATAGAACTTCGGCTTTACCTTGTAGCCGTCCGGGTGGTTCAGCAAATGGTTGTAGGCAATAGTAGATAGGTCGGGATACTTGAAATCGTAGATGTATTGACTAAAGCCCTTTTCAATCTGTTGCTTGATAAAATTGTTTACCACGGCATAGGACTTGCCGCTGCCCGGCGTACCCAACACGATGGACGCACGGAAGGGATTAACTACATTGATCCAACCGTTGTTCCAGCGTTTCCTGTAATAGAAACGTGTCGGCAGATTGACCGAATACTCGCTTTCGATAAGCCTCGTTTCCTGCATGAAACTCTCGTTCTCGTTGTTGAAAACATCCTCCATCAAATTGTGTTTCAACAGGCGGCTCATCCACAGACCACCCATCAACAGGCAGACATAGCCCGTTCCAATGGTAAGGACATACAGTCCCGTCACCGCTTCAAGCGGCAGCGGCAGGGGCAGCAACCACCAGTTCAGGAAAAACAGCACGAACCCGACGGCAAATGCTGTCCAGATTCTCCCCCAAGTGATTTTCTCACCCTTGACACCCTTCGTACCCAGACAGGACAAGGCAAGCAAAAGGACGGAAAACAGCTTCGTGTAGAGAATGGAATGGAACAGCCCCGCCGTGCGGTCGAAGTTCAGAAGGATTTTGTCCACCACGCCGATGTTCACGCCCCACAGCCGGATGGCTTCGTAGCAGAACCAGTACACGTTCATGACCACTAAAATGATACTCACGGCACGCAGAAAATCCATGATTTTCGCCAATGCCCTCAAATCGTCTTCTTGTTGTGACATACATTGATTTTTTAATTGTTGATACTCTGATTACATACCCAAGCCCTTGCGTTTTTTCTTCTTTTTGCGCTTCATCGCCCGGATGAAAGCCTCTTCCTCGGCATCTACCGCCGGACCTTCGGGAGTGAGCAAGCCCATACCGCCCGATATATCTTCACTGTCGTAGGCGGTCTGCCCGTGTGCCTTGTCCGCAGCATCCACAGGGATGGATAGCGGTATCGGCGGTTGTCCGGCGTATGGCAGGGTGAAGTGTTCCTGCAAGGCATTCGCCGAAAGCTCCTTACCCATGCGCGAACCGTTCAGCACGCATCCCGTGCGGTGGTCGATGAAGGTAGCCCATAGATGCGCCCTTCCTCTGTGTAGCGCAGTACGGTGTCGATGCCCTTCTCTTTGAGTTGGGATACAAATTTGTCCTTGTCATAAGTGCCTTGCAGCACGGAAAGGACGGTGCGTTTCGTCATGTCTGCCAGTTTCCTATCCTTGATTTCCGATTTGGAACGGACAAACTTCTTCTGTACGGCTTCATAGCCTGCGGACTTCCCGAAAAGCGAGGATTTGAACGGGTTGCCCACCTTGTTACCCTTGTCGTCCGTGACGGAATAGACCAGCCCGTGATACTCCCGTCCGCGCACGTTGCCCCTCGCTTCCTCCACCGTCATATTATATAAGGAAAGGAGCGCACGGTATTCGCCCATCGTCTGGAAACGGTACTGCCCATTCAGAGCCTTCACGGTGTTGCCTACCTGCTTCTTCACATCACCTGCCGATGCGGCCACCTTGCGCAACGGATTATCCATCTCTGATTTTTACGTTCTGCCGGATGCAATCCGTACTTCTGTTCCAGTTCCCTGCGGATACGGTCGCTGCGGCGGTAGAGAAAATCCCGGTTGAGCCTTTTCCCGTTCTCGTCCACGTTGACCGTCACGATGTGCAGGTGGTGGCGGTCGATGTCCTCGTGCTTGAATACAAGATAAGGCTGGTTTCCGAAACCGAGTTTTTCCAGATACTCGCGGGCGATATTCTGCAACTCAATATCGGTCAGCACATCCTCCGGGTGCGGGTTGAGAGAGATATGCACCACCGGCTTCTCGATCTTCATCTGCGGTGGCAGGAAGGTGAGAAAACCCTCCATCGCCTTGCCTATGTCCACCGTTCCCGAACCGTCATTGTAGATGCGGTTGGTGGTGAGAAGCCGCCCCTGCGCCTCGTTAATCTTCTCCCCGTTGTAGGCAATCGCGCCGTACAACGAACTTCCTACACTGATTTTTGCGACCATTTTGCCTCCATTTCCCTTGAAAGTTCCACAATCCGGCGGCTCAGTTTCACGAGTTCGACGGTGTGTTGCTCTAATTTGTAGAGCAACGCCATCGCCTTTTTCTCTGAAAAATTGCAGCCTCAGTTCCTTCACGACTTGGTTGTAATTCGTACCCACGGCACGGAATTGTGCATGAAAATCCGACAGTTTGGTGTAATAGTCCACCAACGTCTTGTCCACCTTCAGCACCTTGAACGGTTGCCCGAAGAAGTGCGCTTTGAGGAAAACAGACCGTGCATAGACACCCGATTTTCCGAACATGGCGAGGAAACGGTTGTGTTCCTCCTCGTTGAAACGGACGGTGTACCGGTACACCGCCGGATCAAGTTTGGGATTTCTCCCTGATTTGCTTTTCCTTTTCTCTTTCATATTACTTTGGATTTAGCGGATTGACGGCATAAGCCGCCGCTTCGGATTACAGCACCGCAGTTCTGAAAGGCTTCCCGACTTCGGAGGGAAAGCCCGCCCCCTGCAAGGGCAAGTGCTTTTCGTGGCTGCTCAAAATATTTTGAGCGGCTGAAAAGACATCTTGCTATGTTCAGGTGAACATAAAAATCCGTCAGGGGACGGATTGGGAAAATACCTTTCAGGACTCCGGGCCGCGCGTCATCGGCGAACCCTGCTGTCCGGGTGCAAAGTTACGCCCTTAAAGCGGTATCGGACAGATGCTTGACCCGGTCAATGACTGCCAACCGGCGCAACGTGCCGCCACTTGCCGGAGAAGTGATACAGGTTCCAAAATATACTTGTTTATTTGCAGCATGATTCAAGAAACGAACGATTTGAAGATATGATAAACGGAACATTCAAATACCCGGAAATCCGCTTCTTCGGATACTTGCCGAAACGGATACCCGAACCGTCGGAAACCCGGTTCTCCGACAATTCGGTGACGTATGGATTCAATGACTTCATGACGCAATGTCGTCAATCACCATTTGTCCGACGCACCGCTTCACCACAGAACCGGATACGCGACGACCCGCCTGCGTGTGTAGTCACGGAAGCGGATGGTGCGACAGCCAAATCCGTATGGAAACAGAAAAACAAATCATCAACAATTAAAATAAATGGAACTATGAGTAAGGAAATCTTCGTTGCATTCGCAACACAGAAAGGTGGCATCGGCAAATCCACTGTCACGGCACTTGCCGCCAGCTACCTGCACAACGTGAAAGGCTACAATGTCGCCGTCGTGGACTGCGACGACCCGCAGCACAGCATCCACGGGCTGCGCGAACACGAAATGGGGCTTATCGACAGCAGCACCTACTTCAAGGCTCTCGCTTGCGACCATTTCCGCCGGATCAAAAAGAACGCCTACACCATCGTCAAAAGCAATGCGGTGAACGCCCTCGACGATGCCGAGAGGATGATTGCCACTGAGGACGTGAAACCCGACGTGGTGTTCTTCGACATGCCCGGCACACTCCGAAGCAACGGCGTGATAAAGACGCTCTCGCAGATGGACTACATTTTCACTCCGCTGAGTGCCGACCGCTTTGTCGTGGAGAGTACCCTGAAATTCGTCACGATGTTCCGCGACAGGCTGATGACTACCGGACAGGCGAAAACAAAGGGGCTGCATCTGTTCTGGACGATGGTGGACGGCAGGGAGAGGAACGACTTGTACGGCATCTACGAGGAAGTGATAGCCGAAATGGGCTTTCCGGTACTTTCCACCCGCTTGCCCGACAGCAAGAAGTTCCGCCGTGACCTTTCGGAAGAGCGCAAGAGCGTTTTCCGCTCCACCATCTTCCCGATGGACACGGCACTGCTGAAAGGGAGTGGCATCCGGGAGTTTTCCGAAGAGATAAGCGACATCATCAGACCGCAGTGAGCATGGGCAGCAGGAAAGTGAACACGGAAGGCATCGACGAGGAACTGCTGTTAGCCTCCATCGGGCGGCGCACACAGGACGGGACACTGCGCCCCGCACAGGAAGTACCCGCAGCTGCACCGACCGAAGAGGACACCGCCGCACCGGAACCATCTCCTGTGCAACCCGTAACACGGGAAAAAGCGCAGAGGGAAAGTGGACGCCGGAAAAGGCAGGACGAGGACTACAACGAGCTATTCCTGCGCCGCAACGAGATAAAGACCCGCCAATGTGTCTATATCAGCCGTGACGTCCACGGCAAGATCCTCAGAATCGTGAACGACATCGCCGGAGGGGAAATCTCAGTAGGCGGATATGTGGATACCGTGCTGCGCCAGCATCTGGAACAGCACAAGGAGAGAATCAACGAACTGTACAAGAAACAACGTGAAGATCTGATTTGAAAATGGAAAAAGAAATGACACCGAATGAAAAAAGACCACAGCAAGACTGCGGAGGTATGTTTACCCAAGTGCAGGCGAGTGTGGAAATACTGTCGCCTGTCCCGGTAAGCGGCAAATGCAGTGAGAAGGACTATGAACGCCTGTTCATCCGCGACCCGGAAGTAAAGGCACGTGAGGGGAAGATGGCGTATGTGCGCCCGGAGTACCACGAGCGTATCATGCGTATCACCCGTGTAATCGGGCATGACCGGCTTACGCTGTCCGCTTACATCGACCATGTGCTGACGCACCACTTCAACCAGTGCGAAGATGCGATAAAGAGCCTTTATGCCCGAAATTACAATTCAGTATTCTAACCAAAAACGGAAGGATATGAATTACACAATCAGCATGACAGACATTCTGCTGGCGGTATCGGTCGGCTGCAACCTCTGGTTCCTGTTCCTGCTCCTTTACGAGCGCATCATGGACACGCGGATTGTCCGCTTCTTCAAGGGCATTGTCGGATTATGGCGGTCACTGGACGGGAATGAGGCTAAACGCATAGCGGCACACGAGGAAGTCCCTGCGGAAAAGGCGGACATCATCGGCAAGAGCCGTTTCAGGATGGCATCCACCCGGACAACCGCTGCCATACCGACGCAAGAAGCCGCCACTATTGAAAAAGGCATTGAGCTGTCGGAGGAAGAGGCTACTTTTGACGACGGAAAACGGGAAACGCATCCCGCCCGGCACAAGTCCCGGAGGAAAAACTCGATGAGACCTTCACGAGCATACCGCCGGAGGAACTGGGATACGGGGACGACGAACCGGAAGAGGACGCCTCGGACACGCCACGGGCTTCGGGCAGCAGCTTTGACGAGATTGACGACGCCTGCAAGACCGCCAAAAACCCGGACGCGACACAGGCGGAACGTGAAAAGGCGGCTAAGGTGTTCACCGACATGGAGGGCACGGAGTTGTACGAGAAAATGATGGAAGGCTCTTCGGAGATAGGCATCCGCATCAAGGGGCTTATCGAGATTCGGCTGAAGAAATCTGAAAAGGAGTTCGTCGTGCCGGACAACATCGAGGAGTTCGACATTCGCAACTATGTATGACAACAATAAAAGAAATGAACATGAAAGAATGACATCAACCCACGCGGCGAGGAAACGCAAGGCGCATCCCCATCCGCAACGGACACGCCCACGTCCGTGGAAACAAACGGGCATCCACTAAAACCAAAGTAAAGAAACAAAGTATCAACCGCCCGACAAAGGACCATCCACCCTTTTGACGGCAAAAAACAAGAACAGTTTATGAACAAGAACATCTTGAAAAACAGAAAAGCAATCCTCTCCGCGGCACTTGTCATCGCCGCAACCGCCTCCGCTTTCGCGCAGGGAAACGGCATCGCGGGCATCAACGAAGCCACCTCTATGGTGAGTTCTTATTTCGACCCCGGAACTAAACTGATATACGCCATCGGTGCAGTCGTCGGGCTTATCGGGGGCGTAAAAGTGTACGGCAAGTTTTCATCGGGCGACCCCGACACCAGCAAGACAGCCGCCTCGTGGTTCGGCGCGTGCATCTTCCTGATTGTTGCCGCCACCATCCTGCGCTCATTCTTCCTTTAATAAATAATGTATGGCTGAATACCCAATCAACAAGGGTATCGGCCGTCCGGTAGAGTTCAAGGGCTTGAAGGCACAGTACCTCTTCATCTTCTGCGGAGGTCTGCTGGCTCTCTTCGTCCTGTTCGTCATCCTCTACATGGTCGGTATCGACCAGTGGATATGTATCGGCTTCGGCGCGGCATCGTCCTCCCTCCTTGTATGGCAGACCTTCGCGCTGAACGCCCGGTACGGTGAACACGGGCTGATGAAATTAGGAGCGGCACGGAGCCATCCCCGATACCTTATCAACCGGCGGCGGATAACCCGTCTGTTCAAACGACAACGAAAGGAAGAAAGACAATGAGGAATACATCGAAAATGACAACACTGGAAAACAGGTTCCCACTTTTAGCGGTGGAGCATGGCTGCATCATCTCAAAGGACGCCGACATCACGGTGGCTTTCGAGGTGGAACTACCGGAACTTTACACCGTGACGGGTGCGGAGTACGAGGCGATACACAGTTGCTGGTGCAAGGCTATCAAGGTGCTGCCGGACTACTCCGTCGTCCACAAACAGGACTGGTTCATCAAGGAACGCTACAAACCGGAGCTTCAGAAGGACGACATGAGCTTTTTAAGCCGCTCTTTCGAGCGTCACTTCAACGAGCGTCCGTACCTGAAACACACCTGCTACCTCTACCTGACCAAGACAACAAAGGAGCGTAACCGGATGCAGAGCAATTTCAGCACGCTGTGCCGGGGACATATTATCCCGAAGGAGCTGGACAGGGAAACCACGACCAAGTTCTTGGAAGCCTGCGAACAGTTCGAGCGCATCATGAACGACAGCGGGCTTGTCAGGCTGCGCCGCCTCTCCACCGATGAGATTGTGGGTACTGAGGGAAAGACGGGACTTATTGAACGCTACTTCTCGCTCATGCCGGAAGGTGACACCACCTTGCAGGACATCGAGCTTTCGGCAAGGGAGATGCGCATCGGCGACAACCGCCTGTGTCTGCACACCCTCTCCGACGCGGAAGACCTGCCGGGCAAGGTGGCTACCGACACCCGTTACGAGAAGCTCTCCACCGACCGGAGTGACTGCCGACTGTCATTCGCCTCCCCGGTGGGGCTTCTGCTCTCCTGCAACCATATCTACAACCAGTATGTGCTGATAGACAACAGTGAGGAAACCTTGCAGAAGTTCGAGAAGTCCGCCCGTAACATGCAGTCGCTATCTCGCTATTCAAGGAGCAACAGCATCAACCGCGAGTGGATAGACCAATACCTGAACGAAGCCCATTCCTACGGACTGACCTCGGTACGGGCACACTTCAACGTCATGGCGTGGAGCGACGATGCGGAGGAACTGAAGCATATCAAGAACGACGTGGGCAGCCAGTTGGCAAGCATGGAATGCGTGCCGCGCCACAACACCATCGACTGCCCGACACTCTACTGGGCGGCGATACCCGGCAATGCGGCGGACTTCCCGGCGGAAGAGAGTTTCCACACCTTCATCGAACAGGCGGTGTGCCTGTTCACAGAGGAAACCAACTACCGCAGCTCGCTCTCGCCCTTCGGCATCAAGATGGTGGACAGGCTCACGGGAAAACCGCTGCACCTTGACATCTCCGACCTGCCCATGAAGCGAGGTATCACGACCAACCGCAACAAGTTCGTGCTGGGTCCTTCGGGCAGCGGCAAGTCTTTCTTCATGAACCACCTCGTGCGCCAATATTATGAGCAAGGCGCACATGTGGTATTGGTGGACACGGGAAACTCCTATCAGGGCTTGTGCGGCATGATCCGACGCAAGACAGGCGGAGCGGACGGTGTGTATTTCACCTACACGGAAGATAAGCCCATCAGCTTCAACCCGTTCTACACCGACGATTACATCTTCGACGTGGAGAAGAAGGACAGCATCAAGACCCTGTTGCTGACGCTCTGGAAGTCGGAGGACGACAAGGTGACAAAGACGGAGAGCGGCGAGCTGGGCAGTGCCGTGAGTGCCTATATTGAGCGCATCCAATCCGACCGTAGCATCGTGCCGTCGTTCAACACCTTCTACGAGTATATGCGTGACGACTACCGCAAGGAACTGGCACAGCGTGACATCAAGGTGGAGAAGTCCGACTTCAACATCGACAACATGCTCACCACCATGCGGCAGTATTACCGGGGCGGGCGTTACGATTTCCTGCTCAACTCCACGGAGAACATCGACCTGCTCGGCAAGCGGTTCATCGTCTTCGAGATAGATTCGATTAAAGAAAACCGCGAACTGTTCCCCGTCGTGACCATCATCATCATGGAAGCCTTCATCAACAAGATGCGGCGGCTGAAAGGCGTGCGGAAACAGCTTATCGTGGAAGAGGCTTGGAAGGCCCTCTCATCGGCGAACATGGCTGAATATCTGCGCTATATGTATAAGACGGTCAGAAAATATTACGGCGAGGCAATCGTGGTGACGCAGGAGGTGGACGACATTATCAGTTCTCCGGTGGTCAAAGAGAGCATTATCAACAACTCGGATTGTAAAATCCTGCTTGACCAAAGGAAATATATGAACAAGTTCGACCAGATACAGGCGTTGCTCGGACTGACGGAAAAGGAGAAGTCGCAGATACTCTCCATCAACATGGCGAACAACCCTTCACGGCTCTACAAGGAGGTGTGGATAGGCTTGGGCGGCACGCAGTCGGCGGTCTATGCCACGGAGGTCAGCGCGGAAGAGTATCTGGCGTACACCACCGAGGAAACGGAAAAAGTGGAGGTTTACCGTCTGGCGGAGAAGCTGGGCGACGACATCGAAGCCGCCATCCGGCAGCTTGCCGAAAGGCGGAGAAACAAGGAATAACTAAAAAACAGAATGTATCAACCAAAAAAGAAAAACGCGTATGAATTTACCAAAAGTGAAAATGCTGCAAGTCAGCAAGTGCCTTATCGGATTGGCGGTCATGATGCTGCAATCCTGCGACGTGGCCGACAACCGCCGCGACATGCTGTGCGGGAACTGGGAGAGCGTGGAGGGAAAACCTGACGTGCTTATCTACAAGGAGGGCGAAGCTACAAAGTGACGGTGTTCCGTCGTAGCGGTCTGCGCCGCAAGCTCAAGCCGGAAACCTATCTCTTGCAGGAGGAGAACGGCAACCTGTTCATGAACACCGGCTTCCGCATCGACGTGTCCTACAACGAGGCCACGGATGTGCTGACTTTCTCGCCAAACGGGGACTATGTGCGGGTGAAGCCGCAGCCGGGACATCCGACCGAAGAATAACAACCACTAAAATCCAAAGTAACATGAGAACAAGAATAACAATGATTATCTGCCTGTGCCTGCTTTTCGCGGGCAGGGCAAGCGCACAGTGGGTCGTAAGCGATCCGGGCAATCTAGCGCAGGGCATCATCAATGCCTCCAAAAACATCATCCATACCTCCAAGACCGCCACGAACATGGTGAGCAACTTTCAGGAGACGGTGAAAATCTATCAGCAGGGCAAGAAGTATTACGATGCCCTCAAATCGGTGAACAATCTGGTCAAGGACGCCCGCAAGGTGCAGCAGACCATCCTGATGGTGGGCGACATCACAGACATCTATGTGAACAGTTTCCAACGGATGCTCCGTGACGGGAATTTCAGACCCGAAGAGCTTTCCGCAATCGCTTTCGGCTACACGAAACTGCTGGAGGAAAGCAACGAAGTGTTGACGGAACTCAGGAACGTGGTGAACATCACCACGCTCTCCATGACCGACAAGGAGCGCATGGACGTGGTGGAACGCTGCCACTCGAAGATGAAGCGTTACCGCAACCTCGTGAGCTACTACACGAACAAGAACATCTCCGTGAGTTACCTGCGTGCGAAAAAGAAGAACGACCTCGACCGCATCATGGGGCTGTACGGGAACATGAACGAAAGATACTGGTAGCCTATGAAGTTCGACAACCTTCATCAGATTTTACGTTCACTTTATGAGCAGATGATGCCGCTGTGTGGGGACATGGCTGGTGTGGCGAAAGGCATCGCCGGGCTGGGTGCGCTGTTCTACGTCGCCTACCGGGTATGGCAGTCGCTGGCGAGAGCTGAACCGATAGACGTATTCCCGATGCTCCGTCCTTTTGCCATCGGTCTGTGCATCATGTTCTTCCCGACTGTGGTGCTGGGCACGATAAACAGCATCCTCTCACCCGTCGTACAGGGCACGGCAAAGATGCTGGAGGCGGAAACGCTGGACATGAACCGATACCGGGAGCAGAAGGACAAACTGGAATACGAGGCGATGGTACGCAACCCCGAAACCGCCTACCTCGTGTCCAACGAGGAATTTGACAAGCAACTGGAGGAACTCGGCTGGTCGCCCTCCGACATGGTGACGATGGCGGGAATGTATATCGACCGGGGAATGTACAACATGAAGAAGAGCATCCGCGACTTCTTCCGCGAGATACTCGAACTGCTGTTCCAAGCCGCCGCCCTCGTGATAGACACCGTCCGCACCTTCTTTCTCGTGGTGCTGGCGATTCTCGGTCCGATAGCCTTCGCCCTGTCGGTATGGGACGGTTTCCAAAACACGCTCACGCAGTGGATATGCCGCTATATACAGGTCTATCTGTGGCTACCGGTATCGGACATGTTCAGCACCATACTGGCGAAGATACAGGTTCTGATGCTGCAAAACGACATCGAGCGGATGCAGGCAGACCCGAACTTCTCGCTGGATTCGAGCGACGGGGTGTATATCGTATTCCTCTGCATCGGCATCATCGGCTACTTTACCATTCCCACCGTTGCGGGCTGGATTATCCAAGCCGGAGGCATGGGCGGTTACGGTCGCAACGTGAACCAGATGGCGGGACGAGCCGGAAGCATGGCGGGCAGCGTGGCGGGTGCAGCCGCAGGAAACGCAGTCGGACGTGTCGGCAAATTGCTGAAATAATCAATGTGCAATCATAAATTGGAAAATATAAATGGAATTCAAATCACTTAGAAACATCGAATCGTCGTTCAGGCAGATACGCCTGTTCGGTATCGTCTTCCTCTCGCTGTGCGCCGTGGTGACGGTGTGGAGCGTGTGGAACTCCTACCGTTTCGCAGAGAAGCAACGGGAGAAAATCTATGTGCTGGACAACGGCAAGAGCCTGATGCTCGCCTTGTCTCAGGATTTGTCGCAGAACCGCCCGGCGGAGGCACGGGAACATGTGCGCCGTTTCCACGAGATGTTCTTCACGCTATCACCTGAAAAAAGCGCGATTGAACACAACGTGAAACGTGCCTTGCTGCTGGCGGACAAGAGCGTGTACCACTATTATTCGGACTTCGCGGAGAAGGGGTACTACAACCGCATCATCGCCGGGAACATCAACCAAGTGCTGAAGGTGGACAGCGTGGTGTGCGACTTCAACGCCTATCCCTACCGTGCCGTGACCTACGCCACACAGAAAATCATCCGGCAGAGCAACGTCACCGAGCGCAGCCTCGTGACCACCTGCCGCCTGCTGAACGCATCGCGGTCGGATGACAACCCGAACGGTTTTACCATCGAGGGTTTCACCATCATTGAGAACAAGGATTTACAGACTATCAAACGGTAACAGGACATGAAAAGTATCAGAAAATCAATGTGGGGCATGTATTGGAAACTCCACGACAAACGGAAACGCTTGGCGGCAAGTCTCAAAGGGTATCTGGACGGCTTGCCGCCGGAAACACGCCGCCGCATCGTGCTGGGGATGTTCGCCGCCTTCGCGGTGCTTGCCCTTTACACCTTCGGCAGAGCCGTCTATGACATCGGCAGGAACGACGGCTCACATATGGAAACGGGACACGCCGGACGGGTGGAACTGCCGACCCCGGCGGAAACAGGCAATCACTTAACACCTTATTTATATGGAACAGACAAAGAATGAACCGACGAAAGAGAACAAAGCTGCTCCCGAAACGGGGAAACCGAAAAAGGAGCGCGAACCGCTGACAGAGGCGCAACGGCTGAAACGGCAGAAGATGATCGTGCTGCCCGCTATGGTGTTGGTGTTCATCGGGGCGATGTGGCTGATATTCGCCCCGTCCTCCGGCAAGGAGCAACCGCCGGGAACGGACGGATACAACACCGAGATGCCCGACGCTGACAAGGCGAACCGGCAGATTATCGGCGACAAGCTGAAAGCCTACGAGCATGGGGAGATGGAAGAGCGTCAGGAGAGCCGCAACCGTGCCATCGGGCAGCTGGGCGACATGTTCGACCGCGAGATAGCGGGAACGGAGAACGGAGTGGACTTCGACCTCGCCAATCCGGGCGGCAAGGAAGAAAGGGCAAAGCCAGCCACGCCGCAGACCATCCAGTCCTCCGCAGCCGCCTACCGTGACCTGAACGCCACGCTCGGAAACTTCTACGACCAGCCGAAAAACGACAATGCGGAGATGGACGAATTGTTGGAGCGCATCGCATCGCTGGAGTCGGAACTGGAAAGCGAGAGGGGCAAGGCTTCCTCTATGGACGAGCAGGTGGCTCTTATGGAGAAGTCCTACGAGCTGGCGGCAAAGTACATGGGCGGTCAGAACGGAGGACAGCCATCGGCGGAACAGAGGGCAGAGCCAACTACCGTGCAGAAAGGGAAGAAGAACAAGGCAATGCCTATCAGACAGGTGGAGCATCAAGTAGTTTCTTCACTCTCACAGCCTATGAGTAACGCGGAGTTTGTCGCCGCCTTATCGCAGGAACGCAACCGGGGTTTCAACACGGCTGTCGGCACGGCGGAGGTATTGGACAGGAACACCATACCGGCGTGCGTGCATGGGGCGCAGAGCGTGACGGACGGGCAGACGGTAAGGCTGCGCCTGCTGGAGCCTATGGCGGTGGCAGGCAGGACAATACCCCGGGGTGCGGTGGTGGTCGGCACGGGCAAGATACAGGGTGAGCGGCTCGACATCGAGATTACCTCGCTGGAATACGACGGCACGATTATCCCCGTGGAGCTTGCGGTCTATGACACGGACGGACAGCCCGGCATCTTCATCCCGAACTCGATGGAGATGAACGCCGTCCGGGAGGTCGCCGCCAACATGGGCGGCTCGCTGGGAAGCAGCATCAACATCTCCACCAATGCCGGGGCGCAGCTCGCCTCCGACTTGGGCAAGGGGCTGATACAAGGCACGAGCCAGTACATCGCCAAAAAGATGCGAACCGTCAAGGTGCATCTGAAAGCCGGGTACAGGGTCATGCTTTACCAAGAAAAATATTGAAAACAATAAAAATTACCACTAAAATCCAAAAGTAATGAGAAAAGTAATCATCATGTTTGCCCTCGCTATGGGCATCATAACTGCCAACGCGCAGGAGAATGTAACCGTTGAAACGACCAACGGAAGTGAACAACCGACCTTGACGAAGGAGGTCTATCCGCAGAAGGAGGCGGACGGCGACCTATATCACGGGCTGTCACGCAAGCTGACCTTCGACCGCATGATACCGCCGCACGGTCTGGAAGTGACCTACGACAAGACCGTCCACGTCATTTTTCCGGCGGAGGTGCGCTATGTCGATTTAGGCTCGCCCGACCTGATTGCCGGGAAAGCCGACGGAGCGGAGAACATCATCCGTGTGAAGGCTACCGTAAGGAATTTTCCCAACGAAACGAATATGTCCGTCATCACGGAGGACGGCAGTTTCTACACCTTCAACGTGAAGTACGCCGCCGAACCGCTGTTGCTCAACGTGGAGATGTGCGACTTCATCCATGACGGCAGCACGGTGAACCGCCCGAACAACGCGCAGGAAATCTATCTGAAAGAGCTGGGCAGCGAAAGCCCGATGCTGGTGCGCCTTATCATGAAGTCCATCCACAAACAGAACAAGCGCGAGGTGAAGCATATCGGCTGCAAGCGTTTCGGCATCCAATACCTGTTGAAAGGCATCTACACGCACAACGGCTTGCTTTATTTCCACACGGAGATAAAGAACCAGAGCAACGTGCCTTTCGATGTGGACTACATCACTTGGAAAATCGTGGACAAGAAGGTTGCGAAGCGTACTGCCGTGCAGGAGCAGATTATTCTGCCGCTCCGCGCGCAGAACTACGCCACCCTCGTGCCGGGCAAAAAGAGCGAGCGCACGGTCTTCACGATGGCGAAGTTCACCATCCCCGATGACAAGTGCCTCGTGGTGGAATTGAACGAGAAGAACGGCGGCCGTCACCAGTCCTTCGTGATTGAGAACGAGGATTTGGTACGCGCGGGTACCATCAACGAACTTCAAGTACGCTGACCATGAGAAAGTACATCGCAATAATCATCGCGTCGCTTGCCCTTTTTACAGGGCAGGCGCACGCCCAGCGGTGTCTGCCGAAGATGCAGGGCATCGAGGTGAGGGCGGACATGGCGGACGGCTTCAATCTCGGCGGCAAGGACGGCGGGTACAGCTTCGGGGCGGCTCTCTCCACCTACACGAAGAAGGGGAACAAGTGGGTGTTCGGTGGCGAATACCTGTTGAAGAACAATCCCTACAAGGACACCAAGATACCCGTGGCGCAGTTCACGGCGGAGGGCGGCTATTACTTCAAGATACTGTCGGACGCCCGAAAGATTGTTTTCGTCTATGCCGGGGCTTCGGCTCTCGCCGGATATGAGGCGGTAAATTGGGGGAAGAAGGTGCTGCATGACGGCTCCACGCTGCACGACCGGGACGCCTTCATCTACGGCGGTGCGCTGACGCTCGATGTGGAGTGTTACGTGGCAGACCGTATCGCCCTGCTTGCCAACCTGCGGGAGCGTTGCCTTTGGGGTGGCGACACACGGAAGTTCCACACGCAGTTCGGGGTCGGTATCAAGTTCATCATCAACTGACACGGGCATGGAAAGGACGGAAATAGATGCTGTCAGAAGGATGCCGCTTGCGGATTTTCTCGCACGGCTGGGGCATGAGCCTGTCAGAAGGAGCGGTAACGAGCTGTGGTATCTTGCCCCGTACAGGGGCGAGCGCACATCCTCTTTCCGTGTGAACGTGGCGAAACAGCTCTGGTACGACTTCGGTTTGGGCAAGGGCGGCGACATCTTCACGCTTGCCGGGGAGTTTCTGCAAAGCGATGACTTCATGAAGCAAGCGAAGTTCATAGCGGAAGCCGCCAATATGACGGTTGCCGGATGGGAAAAGCCCGTCTATCTCTCGAAGCCGACCGAATCCGTTTTTGAGGATGTGGAGGTCGCTCCGCTGCTCCGCTCACTGCTGACGGAGTATTTAGAGGAACGGGGCATCCCTTACGCCATCGCATCCCGTCACTGCTGCCGCTTGAACTACGGTGTGCGTGGGAAACGGTATTTTGCCGTTGGCTTTCCGAACATGGCAGGTGGCTATGAAGTCAGAAGCCGATATTTCAAGGGTTGCATACCTCCGAAGTCTGTATCACTGGTAAAGGCGAATGACATCCCGGCTGACGAGTGCCTCGTGTTCGAGGGCTTCATGGACTTTCTCTCTGCCGTGACGCTTGGTGTAACCGGTAACGCTGACTGTCTTGTGCTGAACTCAGTCGCCAACGTGGAGAAGGCGGCGGGATTGCTGGACGGATACGGGCGCATCGGCTGCTTCCTCGACCGTGACGAAGCCGGACGGCGGACGCTTGCCGCACTTACCATGCGATACGGGGAACGTGTCACCGACCGTTCCTCCCTCTATGACGGTTGCAAGGACTTGAACGAGTACCTGCAACTGACAACGAAAAAACAGAAAAACAACCATCTAAAAATCGAAGAACAATGAACATACTGAACAACAGAAACAAGAGAACATCAATATTCAAGGCAGTGGCGTTATGCCTGATAGCCGCCATGTCATTCACCCTCGTGTCATGTGACGATGACATGGACATCCAGCAGTCCTATCCCTTCACGGTGGAGGTCATGCCCGTGCCGAACAAGGTAGTAAAGGGGCAGACAGTGGAAATCCGCTGTGAACTGAAAAAGGAGGGCGACTTTTCGGGTACGCTCTATACCATCCGCTATTTCCAGTTCGAGGGGGAAGGCTCGCTCAAAATGGATAACGGCATCACCTTCCTGCCTAACGACCGCTACCTGCTGGAGAACGAAAAATTCCGCCTGTACTACACGGCGGCGGGTGATGAGGCGCATAATTTCATCGTGGTGGTGGAGGATAACTTTAGCAACTCCTACGAACTGGAATTTGACTTCAACAACAGGAATGTAAAGGACGACGATCTTACCATCGTTCCCATCGGCAACTTCAGCCCCTTGTTGAAATGATGCGTGTATTCATGACAATGCTCTGTTCACTTCTGACGGTCTGTTCTGTGTCCGCGCAGATCAGCCGCCAAGAGGGAACGGACGGGCAGGCGGCAATCTACCGACTGCCGCTTATGGAACGTGCTTTTTTATGCTGCCGCTACTTTGAAGGCTGGCACTCAGAAAAACACTACCCATACGTCGGTTGGGGTCACAAACTTTTGCCAAACGAGAAGTATTCGGCACGAACCATGACAAAACGGGATGCGGATGAACTTTTGCGGAAAGACCTGCGCAAATTTGTCGCCATGTTCCGTAAATTCGGGGTTGATTCGATTTTGCTTGGCACGTTAGCTTACAATGTGGGACCGGCGAAGCTGTTAGGCAGCAAAACAATCCCCAAAAGCACCTTAATCAAGAAGCTGGAAGCTGGTGACAGGAACATCTACCGTGAGTATATAGCCTTCTGCAACTACAAAGGAAAACGCCACGCCATGCTGCTCAAACGGAGAAAGGCGGAGTTTGCGCTGTTGTATATCCCATAAAAGGACTGACAAAACTGGCAAAAGACGTGCCATATTTAACTTGGCACGTCTTTTGCTCTATCACTTGATAGATTATCGTAGGATTTTCTCGTTAATTGACATCGTTGAGCCATTTTTGCCTATCGGTTTCCAAATAACACTTCAAGTTGTAAGTGTTGTGAGAGCAATACAAAACATAGTTATTAACCATAAAAAGTATAGCGAAATTATGAAGAAAGTATTTAGGAAAATTCAGAAAGGAACAACAAAAATGATTGAACGTATCAAATCGTTGGGGGAAATGGAGACGAAGCAGAAATGTGTAGTTCAACGGTTCGAGATTATCATTCCCCTCCACCAAAAAATAACGACCCAATATATAGCCTCCGCAAGTTTTACTTGCGGATTTTTTAGTTATCGCAGATTGGACAAAGGTTTCTTTGCTACTTTCTTTGTCCGCCATCATGCTCACTGAAAGAAAGTAGGGCGCTCTCGCCGCCCCGCCACTCAAAAGCGTGTGTAAAGTCCCGTCACCATCGTGAACATTTCCTCCAGCATATCAAAATAGATACCCTCGTGTACGGCAATGTCCTTTGTCTTGCACTCAAAGGTCTTTTTGCTGAACGTCCTGCGGTAGAAGCGCATATTGTAGAGGTCTGCCCCTTCGTCATAGATGATGTCAAGGCGGTTGGCACTTGTTTTGTTCCTTGCAAGGCTCATCCGTAAGCCGTTGCCCATATCTATGAAATCACGGCTACCTGTCATGGCGGTGAAGCGTTTTCCGCCTATCTGCTGTAATATCGTCTTGGCTATCATATCTTTTGTTTTTAGGGTTTTAAGTATTGGCGGTGCGGACACCGCCATCCCGTTCAAAATTCTCGCATTTCGGAAATGGGGGTCTGCCGTTGTAGCCACTCTTTCACACATTCCATATTGTACTCGCTCGTGATGACTGCCGTATGGCTGTCGGTGGCGGTGAAACGTGTGCTTTCGTAATCATCTATCCACCCCTTGAGGGTGTCCGTTCCCCACGCTCCGGTATCGTCAAAGATACCGTCCAATGCCGTGATAGGTTCGCTGAACTTGACTATCAGCGTTTGATAGGTCGTGTTCATAGTCTGTCCTCCTTTCCCTTCTTTGCGTTCAGCCACTTGTCCCGTGCGGCTCGGCACTCGTCCAACGTGGGTTTGACACAAGAGAACAATTCTCTGTCTATGGGGTGGCGGTAGTCGTACTGCACAAGTGTCCGCCTGCGTCTTCCGATACCCGATTGGAAACGCTCGTATTTCTCCGTACCTGCTTCCGCGCAGGTGCTTACTCCGTTGATGGTCATTCGTGTTGTCATAATGTTGCTTTTTAGATGGTTAAAAATGTACTGACAGAACTCTGTTCTTCATCACCATTTCGGGGTTGCTTGTGTAGCGTTGGTGCAGGTAGAAATGGTGTGAGCCGAAGCCGTAAAGGAAAAACTTGTCAAGTTCGTGCTTCTCGGCAAACTCCTTTACGCTCTTTCTCAATTCCCCCTCACTCGTTGTGAGAGTGAGGAGGTTCACAAATTCAAGGAACATCGTGGGGATTGCATCATCCCACACACAAATCATACTTTCAATTCTTACTTCCATATCAATGTTGTTTTAGGGGTTATGCTATGCCGCTTTCATCCGCTCACGGATAAGGTTGGCGTTCTTGTTCACAAGGTCTATGATGCGCTCGTGATATTCGGTGTCCTGGTTGTGCTTGCCGTGGCACTGCACCACTTCGAGGGTTCGCAAGTCCACCTCTACGGTTTCAATAATCTCATCGCCAATCCTTGCCGATAGTATGAGGGTGTCGGCTTTCTTGTAGTATCCACTGCCAAACACGCAGATGCCCTGCGTCTTGCCCTCGTTGTAATACTCGTCTATGCTTTCAAGCACCTTGACGATTATTTCCTCGTCCGTGATTACCAAGCCGAAGAATTTGGATTTGTTGGCGATGAAATCCTCCGCATCTTTCTTTCGTTGGAGTTGTCGCTGTTGCTCACGCTCACGCCTTTCAATCTCCCAACGGCGTTGCTCTGCGGCTCTTTCCTTCTCGTGTATGGCTTCAATTTTTCGGGTTGCGTTGTCGTGTGCCGCCATGAAATCTTCGGGACAGATGTTCTTCGGGTTACGGAGGTCTTGACCGAGTTTTTTGAGCATACGCAGATAGTCGCACCACATTGAGAGGTTGTCTATCTGATACTTGTGACGCTTGGCAATCAGATATGATGCCCAACATTCATCGGCAGTACGGGTATTGAAAAGAAAGTGTTTCATGACCTCAATCTCACCGCCTTTCATAAGGGTTTCAATTCTTGGGTCTGAAAGCAAGGCTTTGAAAAGACGCACGGGGGAGATGCCGTGGAAATCGCCCTTGAAGCCGTTACGTCTGAGTTGGGGCAATATCCTCATCTTTGGATATGCACAGCTTCTTGCCACCACATCATCGTATAGGCTGTTGTGCGGTCTTACCTCCATATCGCTGCCTAATGCCCACACATCGCAATAGCAGAAAAGGAAGCCACGGAGCAACGCCATGTCCGTAACCTTGCCGTCGGGTGAAATCCAACGCTGCACGACCTCGTGGCAGTAGAAACGCATCGGTTCGCCTTTCCTGCTCTCGCATCTGACCTGCGCCACGCGGATTACCTGATACCCTTTGCAGGTGGTTATCACGCTGAAATTCTGCGTTTCCTTGTAGATGCGTCTGCGTGTGTCCTGCACTTTGAGTTCGGCATGGCATTTGGGGCAGGTGCAGCCTTCAAGGGTGTCGCATAGTCCGCTGTCGCTGTGCCACTCGTGACCGCAGTCGGAACAGGTGATGTTCCCTTTCTTGGTGCGGTAGCCGATATGCTCAACGCAGTGGCGGTATGCCCAATCTATTTGTGTCGCTGATATGGGGCGAAGGTTGGCGGAAAGTCTTGCCACCTCTTTCTGTATCTTGGTCTTCGGTTTCATAAGCCTAAATCAAATAATGAGGGTTGGGGTTGGTTTTCTTTTCTCGCTGACGGTCTGTGGCGGTTCTGCAACTTGCGGAGTTCCTCCTCTTGGTATTTGCGGACAGCGTTCTGACGTGCCTCCGCCTTTTCCTCTGCCGTGAGTTTCACAACGTGGTTCACAACCACTTGGCAGTCCATCGGTTTGCCCACCTCTATCTCGTTTTCCTCATAGTAGTGGATGGCTTGCCCGAATATCTCTCCGTCCGTGAAACCGTTGCAACCGCTTTTCTGCACATAGTTCAGAATGTGGGTCACGCACTCGTCCATGTTCTTGGCAGGGTTGCGGTACTTCTTTGCAAATAGCGCATCTTCCTCCGCACGCTGTTCCAAGTACATATATATCGTTCTCTTGAAATGGTCTGTTCCTTTCATATCGCTGTCATTTTTAGATTATCTGTTTCAGTATCTCTCTCCAATAGGTCGGCTCTACCTCGCTGAGAAGGAAGTCCATGAAATCCCTCCGTGCGTCCTTGTTCAGTTCGTGGTACAATCTTCGGAAAGTTTCAAAATTGCCGTTGATGTACGTTTCCACCATATACACGAAGATGTTGTCCACCTCGTAATATCTGCACTGCTGCGCTGCCGTCTTGCTGTTTCTTTTTGCCATGTCGGTAAGGGTTAAAGGGTGAATAACCAAAGGATGAAGCCAAAGAAGGCAATGGTGGAAAGGATAGCCACGATTACACCTATCGCCACTCGGAACACTCCGTTTACAATCTCTCTGATGATGCCCCAAAGGATGCCGAACACCCCGAAGGCGGTGCGCATCATCAAGCCGCATATCGCCAACCCGATGTGTTGCGCCATTTGTCTGAAATTTGCCGTTGCCGTCATATCTTCGCTGTTTTTGATTTTTTTGTTTTTAATGCGGATTCAAGAGCTGAGGGAGTTGAGTTTCAAACTATCTTATCTGCCTCTCGTTTATCCGACATTTTTTTTATGCGTCTTTCTGTCGCATCGGTCGTTTTCGTTTCGGGTGCTTGAAAAGGTAGGGATTAGGGAATGCAAGGTTTTTCGGTCAAAATACTACCCGCAGGGCTGGAGATTTTTACCGAAAACAGGAGGCTTGACCTTGCTTTCCCGTCCAATCCCGGAATTACCTTTGCGCCCAGAACGAAAATGACTGACTGATGCGGCTTACTGAAAGGCGCAAAATGGAGGTAAACGAAAACAGAGGCAGATTGTGTAGAAAAAAACTTCAGGGGAAAATCCGTAAAAAAAAGAATCACCAAAAGGAAAAAGACATCACCGGAAGCGTGAAAAGGGCAAACCACAACAAAGGAAGTATGATTGTTTCCGATCCGACGGAACTTGTTCAGCCGGGTGGCAACAATCATTCTTCCCGGTTTGTCCGGCTGTGTGTGGGCGCCTGTTTCATTCATGGGGCAGGCTGACACACTCTGCATTCACTTTCCGCTTCCGGCAAAAGAGACAGCGAAAAAAGAAAAATCATTTGAAAACCCGTAAAAGCACCTCTTGGCATAGGCGCAAAAGAAAGGGGCATTGCTTCATCTGTCTAAACATCGTTTAGGCGTGAGGCAATGCCCTTTTCTCCAGCTATGCGGTAGTCGGCACACGTTTGTTCCAAACTCGTTTTGGGCAATGGTGTGCCGACGGACAATACCGCTTTTACGGAAAATTCTTATGAATGAGGGGATAAAAAACGGGAGTTTATATCAAAATCTCGAATTAAATAGCTACTTTTGCATACGAAGAGTTCTTTGAAGGTTACGCAACGCGCAGAAGGATAATGCAGTAGATAACTAACTAAATCGTAACCTATTACTATCAAGAGCAATTAACCTACGCTCATTTCCAATAAATTACACTCTTTTCGTAACTTCAGTGCGGCAAAGATACGAAAATCGGTGAATAACACAGGGATAACTTCTGCTGAAAATAAATGGCCACACTTGAAAAAAAGCACTACCTTTGCAGTCCGAAAAAATAGAATGATTCATATATGCTGTTACCCTATTTACATAAAGACCTGATAGAAGCCGGTTGTGATGAGGCCGGTCGTGGTTGTCTGGCAGGAGCCGTCTATGCTGCAGCCGTCATTCTTCCTCCCGGATTTCAGAATGAAATGCTCAATGACTCCAAGAAACTGACAGAGAAACAGCGTTATGAATTGCGTACGGTAATCGAGAAAGAAGCTACAGCCTGGGCTGTAGGGGTAGTGACACCCGAGGAAATAGATAAGATTAATATCTTGAATGCTTCCTTTCTGGCCATGCACAGAGCCGTATCTCAGTTGCAGGTCACTCCTCAGCATCTGCTGATTGACGGGAACCGCTTCAATCCTTATCCGGGAATTCCGCATACCACTATACGTGAAAGGAGACGGGAAGTATCTTTCCATAGCCGCTGCTTCCATTCTGGCAAAGACCTACCGTGATGATTACATGAACCGTCTGCATGAGGAATATCCCATGTACGACTGGAAGGGTAACAAAGGTTATCCCACTAAAAAACACCGGGCTGCCATTGCTGCCTACGGTACGACTCCTTATCACCGTATGAGCTTTAATTTGCTGGGCGACGGTCAGCTTTCCCTTGATTTCTGAGATGTGGAAAAATAAAACAGCCTGTTAATAACTGGAGAAAGTTATTAACAAGCTGTTGAAAACTCTGTTCGTTTTTACACCGTACCCTGAATGGACAGGAAGAAAAAGATTCCTGTTCCCATCATCAGTATGCCAATCAGGGCATAAAACCAACGTGCTTGTTTCCGTCCTACGTTTCTCACGATGAACTGTGTGTTCTGTGCCGTGAAAAACCAGTTCCAGTTGCAGATGGCCGCCAGTACAGACAAAAGTCCAACCAGGACAAATAGCCCTTGTATAAAATAGTGTATTCCCATTTTTATGCGTTATTCTCGTCGAAGCGGATTGTGCGTGTACCATCTTCTTTTTCTTCAATGTACACGTTCACTGCATTGCCCGGAAGCAGTTCCTCAATCAGTTCCGGCCATTCAATGAAGCAGAGTGCGCCACTGTAGAAATAGTCTTCATATCCCATGTCGTACACTTCTTCCAGCTTCTTGATGCGGTAGAAGTCAAAATGGTAAATCAGTTCTCCGTTTTCATCTGAGCGGTATTCGTTGACAATGGCAAATGTCGGTGAGTTGATGACATCCGTTACGCCCAATTCTTCACATACGGCCTTGATGAATGTAGTCTTTCCGGCTCCCATTTTACCATAAAAGGCAAAGACCGTGTTGTCTCCCATCGCTGCGATGAATTCTTTGGCAGCTTCATGGATATTGTCCAGTGAGTTGATTTTTATTTCCATAATACTGTGATTTTAACTTGATTCCGATATTCTTAATGAGCCGCTTTTTTGCGTAGCATGCAAATCAACTTGGCTCCCACGTAAATTAAAATTGAGATAAATATGATTGCTGCCCCCGAAGGCACCCGAAGCTGGTAGGAAAGTAGCAGTCCCCCCAAGCAGCCTATGTAACCAATACCGACAGACAGCCAGATAATGCGTTTAAAACTATAAGTAAAGAGATTGGCCGTCATCTGCGGAAGCGTGAGCAGAGAGATAGCCAATACGATACCCACCATGCGTAAGCAGGCTACGATGGTCAGGGCGATGAAAGCCATGAGCGTATATTCGAAAGCAGCCACAGGAATGCGCTGTGAACGGGCAAATTCCCGGTCAAAAGCAATGGCTGTGATAGGCCTTAGAAACAACGTAAAGAATAGAATAAGTGCCACACTCAAGATAGCCAGCAGTGTAATGTCACTCCGGTTGATGGTCAGGATGTTACCGAACAGGAAGGATGACAGGTCGGGCGTGAATCCGGGAGCCAAGAAGCTGAAGATGATACCTACTGCCATACCAAATGTCCAGAATACCGCAATGGCAGAATCTTCCCGCATGTCACTGCGCTTGCTGAGCCATTCCACTCCGAAAGCTGACAGTACAGAGAATATGGCCGCACTTAGAATCGGGGAGATACCTGCATACAAGCCGATACCGATTCCTCCGAAAGAGGCATGCGTAATTCCTCCACTGATAAACACCAGTCGGCGGGTGACGATATACGTGCCTATAATTCCACAGGCAATGCTGGCAAACAGACTTCCCAGCAGGGCATGTTGGAAAAACGTATAATGAAATAGTTCTAATATATTCATTGGTGAATAGCAGCTTAGTGAAAACGACGTTCTCCGACAATCAGGAACAGTTCATCTTTCAGTTCGTCAGGAATTTCTATTCCGCGGAGTTGCAGGCTGCGGCACCAGCCGGCTACCTCTTCCTCCTTCATGGTATACATGATTTCCCGGAACTCATTGATTTCCTCTTCCGTGTAGTTGTCCGACGGATGTCCCTTGAAGCGATCCAGCTCCTCATCGTCGTAATATTCTATTTGTTTGCTGACAGCTGCCAGCAGACTCTCTTTTTCACAAATCTCATGCTGTCCGCAGCATTCTTCGTCCACGGTTTTTTATTTCGGGGGCTTCTTTCAGTTCCCCTCGTTCTATTTTTTTCTGGATAGAGCGGTTATAAAAGAATCCGGCTATCAATCCGAAAATGACTACTCCAATTAAAATAATGACAAGAATCCACATAATGAATCAGATTAAAGTTGGGTGATACGAAAACCTGCCGTCAGTAAATCTTCCCAGAACCGGGGATAAGACTTGGATACGACGTGCGGATTGCGGATGTGTAATGCACTGTTACAGAGTGCAGCTGGTGCGAAGCCATGGCCATGCGATGATCCTCATACGTGTCGATGGCAGGCGATTCATCCGGAGCACATCGGGTACCGTTCCATGAAAGTACGGAACCTTCACTTTCTTCCAGTACATAACCTAATTTACGCATTTCGGCAATTAAGGCAGCCATCCGGTCGGTTTCCTTGATTTTCAGACTTTGCAGTCCGGAAAAGCGGAAGGGGATTCCCAACATGGCACAAGTCACCACGAAAGTTTGTGCCAGGTCTGGTTGGTTCACAAAATTGTATTCCATCCGGTCGGTATGCGTATGTGTTTTTTCAATGTCACATTGTTTCCTTCTCTTTGCGTGCAGACACCCAACTGCTCAAACAGCTCAGCCACTTTTGCATCCCCCTGTGGACTCTGTGCAAATAGTCCGGGAAGTGTTACGACGGCTTCATGCTTGGATAATGCTACGATCTCATACCAGTAGGAAGCCGCACTCCAGTCACTTTCCACATAGTAAGGAACAGGATGATAAGGCTGTGGAGCCACCTGCAAGGTATGGTCGGATGTCCATTCAGCTTTTGCGCCAAAATCTTTCATTACTTTCAGCGTCAGGTTGATATAAGGGCGTGAAATAATTTCTCCTTCCAGTTCCAGGTTCAAGCCGTGTGCCAGCATCGGTCCTATCATCAGCAGGGCCGAGATATATTGCGAACTGACATTTCCCGGAAGACAAAGTGAATGTCCTTCCAGTGCCTTTCCCGTAATCTTTAACGGGGGATAACCTTCATTTTCCGTGTATTCAATCTGCGCCCCCAGACTTCTCAAGGCATCCACTAAAATCTTGATAGGGCGTTGTCTCATCCGCTCGGTTCCGGTCAATACATGTGTACCGGGAGTTACGGACAAATAAGCCGTCAGAAAACGCATGGCCGTACCGGCAGCCATGATGTCAATCGTTTCCGGCATGTGTGTCAATGCTTCTATCATTACGCGCGTATCATCGCAGTCCGACAGGTTCTCCGGACGGCATGTACTGCCCGCCAGTGCATTGATGATAAGTGCCCTGTTGCAGATACTTTTAGAAGAAGGCAACTGAATACAAGTCTGTATGTCAGCCGGTGGGGTGATTTCTATACACTTCATGGTTTAATCAAATCTTTGTGACGCAAAGATACATAAAATTTTCATTCTGCTTTATGTGCATGACTGGCTATATACTCTCCCGGTTTTATTCCGAATTGTTTCTGGAAACACTTGCTGAAATAAGACGGATTATTGAATCCCACCATGTAGCTTACCTCATTGATGCGGTACTGGTTTTCCAGCAAGAGGGAAGCCGCTTTCTTCAGTCGGATAATCTGAATCATTTCATTCGGTGTCGTATTGGCCAGTCCTTTGATTTTCACAAATAATCCGGAACGGCTGATACACAATTTCTCGGCCAAGAAGTCGACTGACAGTTCTTCGTTGTTCAGGTTCTCTTCAATCAGGTGGTTCATTTTCTCCAGGAACACTTTATCACTCTGATTGGCCGCAATGGAGTTGATGGAAACCGTCGGCATTTGTGAGAACTTTTGTCGTAACTGCAAACGCAGTTCTAACAGGTTCTTGATGCATGCCTCCAGATATTGCAATGAGAACGGTTTCTCAATATAGGCATCTGCACCACAATTCATACTCGTAATCTTGGCTTCCGTATCGGTCTTTGCCGTAAGCAGGATAAACGGAATGTGACTGGTCAGTTGGTTGTTTCGTACCGCTTTACACAAATCAATTCCATTCATGTTCGGCATCATCCAGTCGCTGATAATCAGGGCCACTTCCTGTTCCTTCAGCTTGTTGAGCGCATCCACCCCATCTACAGCCGTCACAATGGTATAGCTGGTCTGAAAGTGAGAAGAGAGGAAGTGTAGCATATCTTCGTTATCATCTACAATCAGCATGATGGGGAGTACCTTCTGCGACATGGAAGCTGTGGCATTCTGCTCTGGGATAATATCTTCCGGAAGCGGATTGCCTGCCTGATTTTCTTCCTCTTCAGCTGATAGGTTTTCCTGTTTTTGAGGAAGAGTAATCATGAATGAAGAACCATGCCCTTGCTGGGAAGTTACCTTGATCTGTCCATGATGTGCTTCTACAATCCCTTTTACGATGCTGAGTCCGATACCGGTTCCCGGTTTGTTCTCTGAAGCCTGATAGAAAGGTTTGAAAATCTTTTTCAATTCCTCTTCATTCATTCCTTTTCCATTGTCTTTTACTTCGATGGAGAAGGTTTGTTTCTCGGGATGTTCCTGAAACCGGACTTCAATCCTGCTTTGCGTATATTTGTTGGCATTGGTCAGCAAGTTGCTTAGTACCTTGGTAAGTGCTTCCTTATCTACATCCGCATGGAAATGCTCATCAGGATAAGTGACGGAGAAACTCACTCCATTTTGTTGAAGCGTTGGCGAAAAACGTTCACATACAGCCTGCATCAGTTCTTTGATGGATTGTGAGCTGAACTTCATCCGTATTTCTTTTTGTTCCACTTTTCGGAAATCTAGTAACTGATTTACCAGGTACAGCAACCGTTGGCTGTTACGGTCGATAATCTCCAGTTCCTGACGTTCGTTGGTAGGAATATGAGTTGATTGCATGATTTTCTCCAGCGGTCCGATGATGAGTGATACCGGTGTACGTATTTCATGCGCAATCATGGTAAAGAAATTAATTTTAGCTTCGTGGATTTCTATTTCCTTTTTACTGTTTAGTTCGTCAATGGCTTTAGCATGCTTCTTTTCACTGCGCCGTATGACGTAGCGTAGCAAAAGACCTAGGGCAAGCAAGAACAGCAACACATAGCCAATCTTGAAAGGCAGAGACAGATAGAAAGGCGGGTGTACAATGATACGGATGGAAGTACCTTCTTCGTTCCATATATTGTCATTGTTGGAGGCTTTCACTCTAAAGGTGTACGTACCTGCCGGAAGGTTGGTATAGGTAGTGCTGTGCTGTGAACCTACATAGTTCCAGCCTTTGTCAAATCCTTCCAGCATGTAGGCATACTGATTTTTTCTGTGGAGTGCAATAGCTTAATGCCGTCATAATTCAGGGTAATGACATTGTCTTTATAAGAAAGATGAATTTCTTTCAGATGGTCGATGGCTTCCGGTAATATGCCGTCTTTTTGTGTTTCAATTTTTTGGTTGAAAATTTCCAGGCTGGTCAGTACTACATTAGGCTTTTGTGTATTGAGCTTCAATTGGTGAGGATAGAAGGTATTAAAACCGTTGATGCTTCCGATATAGAATTCACCGTTACGTGTTTTTAACGCGGAGGCCATGATGAATGCCTCACTTTGCAGCCCGTCGCTTTTGGTGAAAATTTGAGTCTCTTGTGTAGCTGGAGTATATTTCACCAGTCCTTTGGCAGTGGTAAGCCACAGACAGTCTTCTCCCTCTAAAATGGCATTGATGCATTCGTTGGGATGTCTAAGTGGTTGGTAAGTAAATA
>ENA-OPZY01000005-OPZY01000005.1-human-gut-metagenome-genome-assembly--contig:-NODE-5-length-26960-cov-2.793351_pt1 | contig 26960 bp, 29 predicted proteins | sample MGYA00242488_ERZ504513 | MGnify/ENA primary metagenome ERZ504513 (study PRJEB26092, sample SAMD00036247) | human gut metagenome | host: Homo sapiens | study: EMG produced TPA metagenomics assembly of the...
TTTTGTTATCTTCTGTCCATTCAATTAAGGAAATACCGTCAAATTCTTCAACGCTTCCCGTATTCATTTCATTTTTAAAATACCATTCTACGACAGTTTGATTTTCTTTATGAAAGAACTGTTGCAACGGTGTACAAAGGGAACATAATAAAAAACTTAATAATGGACTGCCAATCTTACACAAAGTACCGCCCAAACGAGACTACGGGTGGTATTTTTGTATCATGGCGGAGAAAGGAGGAACTTCCCACGGGGGCTTGACTGAAAAGTTGAGCCCCTTTTTTCATGCCAAAAAACAGGAGGTAAATGCTTATGGCAGATGATAAAACCACAAAAACGCCGGAACAGCCGGTAACGGATAGCGGGACGGGCAAGGAAACGCCTCCCGCTCCCCCAAAAGAGCCGGAGAAGGTTTCCGTTTCCCCGGAGCTGGAAAAAAAGACGGAACCGGAGGTAAAGAATCCGCAGGTTTCCGTCTATAACTTCGCTGAAATTATGAAGGAAAAGAAAGCCGAGGAACGGGCGGCAGCTCCCGGCGTGGAAAAGCCTGACCAGGCAAAAGCGGAGAAACCGGAAAACCAGCCGGAGGCTCCGAAGAAAGCGGAGGAAAAACCCAAAGAGCCGGAACAGCCGAAGCGCCGGGGCCGTCCCCCAAAAGCAGATAAGGACAAGGCCGCAACCCCGAAGCCCAAAGCTCCTGCACAGAAACCGGAAAAGGCGGTCAAAAAGGAACCGGAGAAAAAAACGGCTCCAACGGTACAGGCCGCTCCCGCTCCGAAGGAACCCGAAAAACCGAAGGATGCACCACGCCGGGGCAAGGAACAGATCGTCTATATCAAGCTGAACGAGCTCCACGCCTTCAAGAACCATCCTTTGAGGTTCGGGATGATGAAGAAATGCGGGCTATGGTGTCCAGCGTCAAGGACAAGGGCGTGACCCAGCCCGCTATCGTCCGTCCCCGTGAGGATGGCGGCTATGAGATCGTGTCCGGCCACCGCCGCCAGAAAGCCAGCGAGCTTGCCGGATATGCGGATATGCCCTGTATCGTCCGAAATCTGACGGATGATGAAGCCATCACCCAGATGGTCGAGGATAATCTGAACCAGCGTGAAGAAATCCTCCCCAGTGAGCGGGCCAAAGCCTTGAAAATGCAGCTTGAGGCTATCAAGCACCAGGGCTCCCGCACTTCGGGCCAGATTGACCCGAAGGACGCAGGCAAACGCTCCAACGAGATTGTGGCCGAGCGCAATAAGATGGCGGTCAAGCAGGTGCAGCGGTATATCCGTCTCAATGAGCTGGCTCCCGACCTAATGAAGCTGATGGATGAAAAAAAGCTGGGTTTTACTACGGCGGTGGAGCTTTCCTATATCGGCAAGAAGAACCAGAACTATATCGCCGTCGCCATTGACAGCCAGCAGTCTTCGCCTTCACAGGCGCAGGCAAAGCGTATGCGTGAGCTGGACGAAAAGAAGCTGCTCAACGGGGATGTGATCGACGGCATTATGATGGAGGACAAAAAGGAGGTAGACAAAGTGATTTTGACAGGTGCGGAACTGAGCAAGTATTTCGGTAAGGAAACTACGCCGCGGGAAATGAAGGACCAGATCATCAAGCTGCTGGACGACTGGAAGGGTCAGCAGAAGGAACACGAAAAGCCGGAGAAGAAAACCGAACAGGAAAAGTAAGCCCAAACTTCGGGTCAGCATGGCCCGAGGATTGCGGGGCTCCGCCCCGCGCCCCGAAGCTCTGGAGATATAAATTATTCCCCGTCGCCAGTTATTCCGTAGCATAGCCGGGAAAATCAGTCAAGGGCAGCGCCGCCGCAGGCGGTGCCAGAGGCACCCTTGACGGATTTCTCCCGGTTATGCTTTTTCCCGGTCAAGCGACGGGGATATAAATTCTCCAGAGCCGTTCCCCTTCCCGGGGGAAGGGGCGGAGGGGTTGGGCGAACTCTTGCTTTTCCCTAAACCAAAACAGAAATGGAGGCTCAACCAATGAAACGACCTTTAGCATACCTGACCGCCGCATGGAGCGGCGAGCCGGATGTTGATATGGAGCTGGCGGCCCACTACTGCCGCCTTGCTTATGAGGCGGGCTTTTCCCCAATCTGCCCGCTCTTGTACCTGCCGCTGTTTTTGAATGACAGCGTTCCCGAGGAACATAAGGCCGGGATTGATATGCGCCGGGATATGCTGCGGCGCTCCCATACCCTGATCGTCTGTGGCAGCGTTGTGGACGAGGATGTAAAAAACGATATTGCGGTTGCCGGGCGGCTGGGCATTGCGGCGACCACACTGGAAGGGGTGCTTGCCGTGAAGGGACATGGTACCCCGGGCCATGCCGGACATTAAGCTGGGAAGCCTTTTCGACGGGATCGGCGTGTTCCCTCTGGCTGCTTCCCGGTGCGGTATCCGTCCGGTATGGGCCAGCGAGATTGAAAAAGCGCCCATCTCCATAACCAAAAGGCACTTTCCCGACATGGTGCATTTGGGGGATATTACGAAGGTGGACGGCGGGAAAATCCCACCTGTCCATATAATTACCTTCGGTTCCCCCTGTCAGAACCTTTCTCTGATCGGCAACCGCTCCGGCCTTGCCGGGGCAAAATCAAGCCTGTTCTATCAGGCGTTTCGTATCATACAGGAAATGAGGGATGCTACTGATAACCTATATCCAGCTATCGCTGTTTGGGAAAACGTCATGGGAGCGTTTTCTACAAATGACCGGATGGACTTTAGAGCCGTCCTATCCGCCTTCTCGGACACCGAAGTTCCAATGCCTCCTTCGGGAAGATGGGGAAACGCCGGAATGGTGCGAGGGGGAACGCCTGATGTGTGCTGGCGGCTCATGGACGCCCAGTATTGGGCAGGCACCCGAAGGCTGGCACGAAGGCAGCGGATTTTCGTCGTGGCGGATTTTGGAGGCAGACGTGCCGCAGACATACTATTTAAGCCCCGTCCAGTGCTCCCACTTCCTCCGCCTTGCGGAGAGGGCGGGCGGGCCGCCGCCGAAGGAGATCGAACAGCTTCTTTTGAAACAGGGCGGCAGATACCAGTCATCCACCCCTTTCAGTGCTTCCGTATGCGGGGAGCGGCAAAAAGGCAGGAAGAAACGGCCTTCCGAAACAGCTTCGGATTACCAACTGACCCTTTTCCCACTCTTTTAGCCAGTGATGTAACGCCCTTTGCCTTCTGGTATGAGGGCGACCCGGAGGGCGGCTGTATCCGTTTTCTGACGGAAACGGAAAGCGAACGGCTGATGGGGCTGCCGGAGGGCTGGACAAAGTACGGGGCGGACGGCGTGGAGATCCGGCCTCTGCAACGCTACAAGGCGCTGGGAAATGCGATTGCCCTCCTTGTGCCGATTACATTATGGCCGGGATTTATGAGGTGCTGGCTGACCGGGCCGGAAAGGAGGAATGAGCCCATGTTTGAAGCTTATATAACCAATACAGCCCTATACCCCTTAATGGGGATTGAGGTAGGGACAACGGTACATTTCCCCATGACGACACAGGAGTTGCAGGCCGCCCTTGCCAAAATCGGGATAGACGGGAAACGGTACAGCGAAGTGTTCTTTACCAGCTTTGACAGTGATGTGCTGGGGCTCTACGATCATCTCTACGAATGTGAGAACATCGACGAGCTGAACGAGCTGGGCCACGCCCTGCTGGAAGTACGGGATAAGGGCGGACTGGAAACCTTTGAAGCCGCTCTTGTCTTAGGAAACCACACAAGGAGCGTGAAGGATTTGATAAACCTGACGCAGAACCTTGACCTGTACCGCTTTTACCCGGATATTTCTGATGATGAAGGGCTGGGCCGTCTGTACGCCGACGAGCTTGGGACCATCGACATACCGGAGCACATTCAGAACTACTTCGATTATGAAGCATACGGACGGGATGTGCGTATCAACGAGGGCGGCGTATTTGCTCCCGGTGGGTATGTGTCGGCAGTCCCGGAGGGCTTCAAGGAGTATTACCACGGGCCGCAGGACATTCCGCCGGAACACCGGATATTTGCCTATCCTGAAAAGGCCGAGCCTGTCCACTCCATTCTCGCTACACTCAAACAGTTTCAAGAAGCCCCACCCGCTCCGAAAAAGGACAAAGCGGGGCCTTCCCATGAAGAACGGTAGGACTTCGGGCCAGCATGGCCCGAAGCATAAAGGAGGTGCGTACCATCAACTATTACCCTATCAATGAAGGAGCCGCCCGCCGGGCAAAAGAAATGAACAGCTTTTCCGACTACAAGGAAGGGAGCGCAACGGCGGAATACCGGGCAATGGTGGACAAGGCCGCCGCCATAGCGGAAAAGCAGAAATCCCGGGTGGACCCCATGTACCATGAGAAGATCGACCATCTGTTAGACACCTACGCCCGCAAGCTGGCCGAAAACATGAACCAGGGCTTTGCCATTGACGCAAGGGTTCCCTCTGTGATGATCGCCGGACCTGCCAATTTCCCGGTGGGAAAGAAGGAAAAACAGAACCGGGCCCGGGACAGCAACATGGAGGAATGGCGGTATATTCAAGGGCTGCTGGATAAGATACGCAGTACCGGCATGGGCGGGATCAGCGCCGATGACCCAGCAGCGATTGAAAAGCTCCAGAAGAAGCTGGACGGGCTGGAACGCTCCCAGCTCATTATGAAGGAGGTCAACGCCTATTACCGCAAGCATGGCAAGCTGGATGGTTGTGCGCTGCTGTCGCCGGACCAGATCGAAAAGCTGAAAGCAAGCATGGCGGCAAGCTGGCGGAGCGACCCGAGGCCCTTTGAAAGCTACCAGCTTACCAACAACAATGCGGAGATCCGCCGGGTAAAGGCCCGTATCGAACAGCTTTCCAAACAGGTGCAGCGGGAGTTTTCCGGCTGGGAGTTCGACGGGGGCCGTGTGGAGATGAACCGGGAGGACAACCGCTTGCAGGTGTTTTTTGATGGAAAGCCTGACGCGGACACTCGGGCCGAGCTGAAAAGCAGCGGCTTTCGCTGGGCTCCCAGCGTAGGCGCATGGCAGAGGCAGCTCACGGACAACGCTATCCGGGCGGCTGACCGACTGGAATGTATCAAGCCGCTGTCCGGCGAAAAGCCTCCCAGCTTCAAAAGAAGCCCTCTATCTTGCAGACCATGCGGGAACAGGGCGAAAAAGTCCAGACGGAGCCGGAAAAGAAAGCTCCGTCCGGCAGGGATGCCGAGCGGTAAACCTCGGGCCACATTGGCCCGAGGTTTTCTGTTCCCCGAGATTGTACGGGGGCCTCCCGGATAGCGGGAACCCCGACGGAAAGGAGGTTTTATGCAGGAAGAAGTAAACCAAAAAACGGTTGCCCTTTCGATCAGGACAACGAAGCTCACGGGAAAAGTGCTGGCTGCCGCTCTTGGGAAGGTAGCGCGGGCACTGCAAAAGCACCACCGGAAGGCGCTGACCCCGCAGGGACGCCAGAGCGTGAAAAAGCTGATGAACCACTATGGCGGCAAAAGCACCATGCCCTATGTGGGAGCCCCAAAGGATTTTGACCGGATCGCGAAGGAGTTCCATGTGGACTACGCTTTCCATAAAGTGAGCCCCGGCCATTACCTGCTGTTTTTCAAAGCCAATCAGGCGGACGCTATCACGGCGGCCTTCCAGAAGTACAGCGCAAAGGTGCTGAACAAAGAGCAGGACAAGGCTTCCATCCTCGGTCAGCTTCGGAAATTCACGGAGCGGATCAGGACGCAGGCAAAGGAAAAGCAGCGGACCAGAGAGGCGGTGAAGGACGGACGTTGAGTGACAAGATCAGAAAATATGTGCTCCCAAACCTGCCGTACCTCTTTGTGTTCTGGTTTTTCTCCAAAATCGGGACGGCCTACCGGATCGCCCCCGGCACAGACTTCGGGACAAAGCTCATGGGGATGCTCGATACCTTCCCCAAAGCCTTTGAAACCTACTGGCCGGGGCTTGGCGGTATTGACCTGCTGGTAGGCCTTGCCGGTGCGGCTGGGGTGTATCTGCTGATACAGTCAAAGATCAGGCAGGCGAAAAAATTCCGGCGGGATGCGGAATACGGCACCGCCCGCTTTGGAACAAAGGAGGATATAAAGCCGTTTGTAGACCCTAAATTTCAGAACAATGTCATTCTGACCGGGACGGAGTTCCTTACCATGAACACCCGTCCGAAGATACCTGCCAATGCCCGGAACCTAAACGCCTGTGTCATCGGCTCGTCCGGCTCGGGAAAGACAAGGTTCTGGTTGACCCCGCAGCTCCTTCAAGCCCATTCCTCGTATGTGGTGGTAGACCCGAAGGGCGGCACCCTCGACCAGTGCGGGCGGTTTCTGCAACGGGAGAAATACAGGGTGCGGGTGTTCAACAGTATCGACTTTTCAAAATCCATGCACTACAATCCGCTGGCCTATATCAAGACAGAAAGCGATGTTTTGAAATTTGTTACCGCCCTGATTGCCAACACCAAAGGCGACGGCAAGGAGGGCGACGAGTTCTGGACAAAAGCAGAAACCCTCTTGTACTGCGCCCTTGTGTCCTACATCGTCTTTGAGGGGCCGGAGGAAGAACGCAACATGAATACGCTGGTGGAAATGATAAACAGCATGGAAGTCCGGGAGGATGACGAAACCTTCAAAAATGCGGTGGACTATATGTTTGACGGGCTGGAACGCCGCAGCCCCCAGCACTTCGCCGTGAGGCAGTATAAGAAATACAAGCTCGCCAGCGGCAAGACAGCCAAAAGCATCTTGATTTCCTGCGGTGCAAGGCTGGCTCCCTTTGATATTCCCCAACTTCGGGAGATCATGTCTTATGACGAGCTGGAGCTGGATAAGCTGGGGGATGAAAAATCGGCGCTGTTCTTTCTTATCAGCGACACGGACACCACCTACAACTTTTTGGTTGCCCTCGCTTTTTCGCAGATGTTCAACCTTCTGTGTGAACGGGCTGACAACACCTATGGCGGGCGTCTGCCCTACCATGTGCGGGTGCTGTGGGACGAGGCAGCCAATACCGGACAGGTGCCGGGGCTGGAAAAGATCGTGGCCGTCATCCGCTCCCGTGAGATCAGCCTGACGCTTTTTTATCAGGCAATGAGCCAGTGCAAGGCATTGTACAAAGACCATTCCGAAACCATCATGGGCAACATGGACAGTATCGTATTCCTCGGAGGCCGGGAGGCTTCCACCCTAAAGGATATTTCGGAAAACTGGCTGGGCAAGGCCACCATCTCTATGCAGACCGAGGGCCGAAGCCGTGGACAGTCTGAAAGTTACAGCCAGAATATGCAGCGGCTTGGCCGGGAACTGATGACCACCAGCGAGATCACCACCATGCCCGGGGATAAATGTATCTTGCAGCTTCGGGGGCTCCCGCCCTTCCTGTCCCCGAAGTATGACTTGAAAAAGCACCCGAATTACAAGTACACAGCCGAATTTGATAAAAAGAAAAACGCCTTCCGCTTGGAAAGCCTGTTCCGCCACCGGCCATTGAGACTAAAGCCGGAGGACGAATACACGGTGTACGAAGTGGACGGCTCCGACACAGACGAAGAAGCTGACCTGTTGAACTTCGATGATCTGGACAGCGACGAGTTCGTGTAACTTCGGGCCATGATGACCCGAAGCGCCGCCGATGTGGGCGGCTTTTTTTGTACCCAAAACCATCAAACAAACAAAATGGAGGAACGTATATGGAATTTTTCAATCAGGCAATCGACATTCTTAAAATTCTGGTCATGGCTCTTGGTGCCGGACTGGCGGTGTGGGGTGTCATCAACCTTCTGGAAGGTTACGGGTCGGACAACCCTGCGGCAAAATCACAGGGCATTAAGCAGCTCATGGCTGGTGGCGGTGTCGTTCTGATCGGCCTTCAGCTTATCCCTCTGCTGTCCGGGCTGTTCAGCTAAGTGTCACCCGTTGTCCCTTTTTCCAGAAAAGGAGCTGATGTATGGACTTTATCATCGACGCAATCGTTGAATGGCTGAAAGGTCTGCTCGTCGATGGTATCATGGGAAATCTGGATGGCCTTTTCGATAACGTCAATCAGAGCGTTGGCGAGATCGCCACACAGGTAGGCACGACCCCGGCGGACTGGAACGCCGGGGTCTTTTCCATGATACGACAGATCTCTGAAACTGCCATTCTGCCAATCGCCGGGGTCATCCTCACTTTTGTAATGACCTATGAGCTGATACAGATGCTCATAGAACGCAACAACCTCCATGAAATTGATACATGGATGTTTTTTAAGTGGGTGTTCAAAACCTTTGTGGCTGTGATGATCCTGACGAACACCTTCAATATCGTGCTGGCGGTCTTTGATGTGAGCAGCATGTGATACAGCAGTCAGCGGGCATTATCCAGAACGGGACAGAGATCGCGCCGGATGTGCTGGACAGTTTGCGGACAGAGCTTGAGGCGATGGAGTTAGGTCCTCTGTTCGGACTCTGGCTACAATCCTTCCTGATCCAGCTTACCATGATTGCCTTAAACATCGTGATCTTCGTCATCGTATATGGCCGTATGATTGAAATTTATTGCGCGTCCAGAAGCGCCGCTTTTCATCCAAAGGCGGTGCGCGGACATTTTGGGAATCCGGCTTTAGCAAGCCGGTAAAGAAAAGTATCAAAGACGTGAAACGCGTCACTTTAGCGTCATCCGATTTACCCCGGAGGGAAACCACAAGGGGGACAATAGCGTATCGGAAAAATCGCGAGTTGGGAAAACCATCTACCCACGACTGAGCGGCAAGACGCAACATTGTGAATGAGGAGCAAGGCTAAACTGCTTTAAGGGTAGTCCGAGGCGGGATACTCGACCCGGCGGCGCAGGATGGTTGTATTCGCCGTATGTCATAGCGGAATGTGACAGGTAAACACAGACCGCACGATACTTATGACAGCCAGCCGCAGTAAGCGGAAAAGGACGAAAACCCACTACCGACATCACAATACGCTTATCCCAAAGTGTCTAACTGGAGATTGCCTAAACCGGAACGCCGGAACTATCCGGCTATGCGTAATGCCGCAAGGCGATAAATTTCAAGGGGTAAAAACCCAAGAAAGATGACGCTGAATATCCGGCATGGCAACGGAGCCTCCGTAGTAGTCCGAGGGCGGGAAAGCCGTCTACATGGCGAAGGGAGGCAGGATGTCAACCAATTCATAAAAAGGAAAGGTGCGTGAGGCATTATGAGAAGTCCTGAAAATGTGTTGGAAAGCCTAAAATCCAAGGCGTGTAACAAGAGTTACAAGTACGAGCGGTTATACCGCAACCTGTACAATCCACAATTCTATCTGCTGGCATATCAGCGGATACAGGCGAAACCAGGCAACATGACAGCCGGAACAGACGGCAAAACCATTGACGGAATGGGAATGGCAAGGATAAACGCCCTCATTGAAAAGATGCGGGATTTTAGTTACCAGCCTAACCCGGCAAGGAGAACGTATATCCCGAAATCCAATGGGAAAATGCGTCCTCTGGGGATACCGTCATTCGACGATAAACTGATACAGGAGGTGGTGCGGCTCATCTTGGAGAGTATTTATGAGCCAACCTTTAGCGACTATTCCCACGGTTTCCGTATAAACAGAAGCTGTCATACGGCACTCAAATATGTGCAGAAATATTTTACGGGGACAAAGTGGTTCGTTGAGGGGGATATAAAGGGCTGTTTTGACAACGTAGACCATCATGTGTTGATTGCTATTTTGCGAAAGCGGATTGCAGATGAATATTTCATCGGTCTGCTCTGGAAGTTCTTGAAAGCTGGATATATGGAGGATTGGAATTACCACAATACTTATTCCGGAACTCCGCAAGGCTCCATCATCAGCCCTATCCTGGCAAACATCTACATGAACGAACTGGACAGTTATATGGCAGAGTATGCAGAGAAATTCAACTGCGGAAACCGCCGTAAAATCAATCCTGCGTTCAAGAAGAAATTGGATGTCTGCCGAGGAAAAGAACAAAGGCTTAAAAGAAATATCTCTAAAATGAGCGTGGAAGAAAAAGAGGGCTTAATTGCAGAAATCCGGGAACTTCGGCGTAGTCTGAAATCTATACCGTATAGCGACCAGATGGACGATAGCTATAAACGGCTTTGCTATATCCGATACGCCGATGATTTCTTAATCGGAGTTATCGGCAGCAAAGAGGACGCAGAACAGATTAAACAAGATGTAGGCTACTTTATCCGGGACAAACTCCATCTGGAAATGTCCGAGGAAAAGACATTGATTACTCATGGACACGACGCTGCGAAGTTCTTGGGATATGAGGTCACAATCGCCAAAGGCGAACACAACAAAAAGACCAAAACCGGGGCTACCAGACGGGTAAACAATGGAAAAGTCTTACTTTATGTTCCCCATGATAAGTGGGTAAAACGATTGTTCTCCTACAATGCCCTCAAGATTAAATACGACAAACAAAATGGAAACAAAGAGGTTTGGGAGCCTGTCCGGCGCACTCGCCTGTTGCACTTGGACGATTTGGAAATCCTAAACCAATACAACGCAGAAATCCGTGGATTGTATAACTACTACCGACTTGCAAACAACGTGTCTGTACTCAATAACTTCTACTATGTAATGAGATACAGTATGCTCAAAACCTTTGCTGGAAAATATCGGACACGAATCAGCAGAATTATCCGCAAGTACCGTCAAGGGAAAGATTTTGTTGTGGAATATCCGAAGAAAAACGGCAAGGTCGGAAAGGTATTGTTTTACAATAATGGGTTCCGCCGGGACACTAAAGTAGAAAGCGGAAATCCTGATATAGTAGCAAGAATTTTTGAGAATTATGGGCGTAATAGCCTTATAAAAAGACTGCAAGCAAACAGGTGTGAGTGGTGTGGCGCAGAGAATGTGCCGCTTGAAATACACCATATACGAAAACTCAAAGATTTAAGTGGCAGAAAACAATGGGAAATCGCCATGATTGGGCGTAAGCGCAAGACAATGGCACTCTGCATCGACTGTCACGATAAGTTACACGCAGGAAAGTTAGACTGACATCTGGAGAGCCGGATACATCGAGAGGTGTAAGTCCGGTTCGGAGGGGAGTTCTCGGAAACCTGCCATAGTGATATGGTAAGGCGCCGGGTTCTTACCCTACTACTCACAAGTTTAGCGCCTATCCCGTTTGCCACAGTCCCCAACAGGGAAACCGGACACATGGGGCAGAACTATTTCCGCTCCCTCTTTGCGGTGGGCTTTCAAGGTCTGTTGATCTTGGTCTGTGTCGCCATCTATGCGGTGCTGATCCAGAGTATCGCCACCGACGGCGACCCCATCGGGGCGATCTGGGGCTGTGTGGGATATACGGTGCTGCTGTGTTTTACCTTATTCAAAACAGGCAGTCTTGCAAAATCCATCTTCGGCTGCCATTAAGAGACTTCGGGCCATGATGACCCGAAGCGGAAAGGAGAAATCCATGCAGGAAAAAACTGCGGGCGGAACACCAGCCGCCCCTATAAAGCTGGATGTAAGCGTGCGGGTCATCGAACCTGTGAAAAACCTCATGGGCTTTGCCAGCGTGAAATTCAATGACTGCTTTGTGGTGGAAAATCTGAAAATCGTGCAGGGCAGCAAGGGCCTCTTTCTTGGGATGCCCAGCCAGCCGGACGGCAAAGGCGGCTACCGGGATATGGCCTACCCTATCACAAAGGAGTTCCGGGAACAGCTCAATACCGCTGTTCTGCAAGCCTATGAGACAAAGCTGGAACAGATGGCGGAGCGCGGCTCTGTGGGGCGTGCGTCCATTAGCGACCAACTCAAAGCCGGAAAAGCGGCTGCCGAACAGGCAAAGGCAGAGCGGCCTCCGAAGGAAAAGCCCAGCCGCAGTGCAGAGCGTTGACCTCGGGCCATGCTGGCACGAAGCAGAAAGGAGGCGGGAACCATGCCACGCAAACGGACGGGCTATGACGCGGCCTGCTATTACGACGGAAAACTGCTGGGTCGCTGTACCAAAGCGGACAGCGACGCCTATACCCTGTTGATGAACGCCTGCGGCGGGGAGGCCGCCCGTGTCCTTCGGGAATATGCCTATTTTTCCCCGGAACTGAAAGCCATCTTAGAAAAGGCAGCACTCATGCAGGCAGACCGGAGCCGGACGGGCGGAATGTTCCATGCGCCGAAAAGCTCCCCGTGGGGCGAGGTGCAGAATTGTGAAACCCTCTGTCCGGGGGTGTTTTTGGTATCTACCGCCAGCCACGGCGGAACGATGGTGGCAAACGAGGTAGCCGCCGTCCTCTCCCCAGCGGCCAAAAAATGCGGCTTCAAGGACAGGGGCTATATCTGCTATGAGGAGGACGCGCAGGAAAGCGTAGTGCTCCGGGAGCTGCTGGATAAAAAGCTGTGGAACATCCCTGACCGTATTAAGGACAAAGGACAGTTTGAAGAAAAACTCAATCAGTCCATCCGGCAGTATCACCCCGAATACTGGCGGGCAAGGCAGAGCGGACGAGAGGCCGCCGAAGCTGCCCGCAGCACAGCCCCGGCCAAAGAGGCCGCAAGATAACCTCGGGCCATGCTGGCCCGAAGCAATAAAGGAGGTGTACCAAAATGGCCTATGTGCCAGTACCAAAAGACCTTTCCAAAATCAAGACAAAGCTGGCCTTCAACCTAACGAAGCGCCAGCTTGTTTGTTTTTCCAGCGCGGCGGCGATGGGCCTCCCGGCTTACCTGTTTTCCCGTGGCAGTATCGGGAACAGCGCCGCCATGTTCCTAATGATCGGCCTCATGCTCCCGTTCTTCTTTCTGGCTATGTATGAGCGGGACGGCCTGCCGCTGGAAAAAGTGCTGAAAAATATCATCCGCACCCGGTTTCTCTATCCCCGTGTGCGGCCTTACAAAACCGAAAACTTCTATGCGCTGCTTAGCGCCAGAAAGGAGGCGCAGCCGATTGCGAAACAGCAGAAGGGCCGGAAAGCCCGCAGGCAGAAAGCCTGAAAAGCAGGGCCTTACCGGCCTGTTCACAAAAGGAAAGAACATTCCCACCACCGCCCAGCAGACCCTCCCTTACCGGGAAATGTACCGGGACGGGGTGTGCCGGGTAGCGGACCGCTATTACACCAAAACCATTGAATACGAGGACATCAACTACCAGCTCGCACAGTCCGAAGATCAGGCAGCCATCTTTGATGGGTGGAGCGCCTGCCTCAACTACTTTGACAGCAGCCTTCCGTTCCAGCTTTCCTTCCTCAACCACCGGAGCCGCCCGGGCAGCCGGTACAGCGTGAACATCCCCATGCAGGATGACGATTACAACAGCGTCCGGTGTGAGTATGTGGAAATGCTGGAAAACCAGATCGCCAAAAGCAACAACGGCATTGTTCGCACAAAGCTCCTGACCTTCGGCGTGAACGTGGACGACCTTTCCACCGCCAGGGCAAGGCTGGAACGTGTAGAGGCGGACATTTGCGGGAACTTCAAAAAGCTGGGCGTCAAGTGCCGCTCCCTTTCGGGGCTGGAACGGCTGGAGCTTCTTCACGGGCAGCTTCACCCCGGCAGCGGCTCCCCCTTCCGGTTTTCATGGGATATGATCCCCAAAACCGGGCTTTCCACCAAAGACTTTATCGCCCCGGACAGTTTCGATTTTCGTTTCAGCCGTCTGTTCCGGGTGGGGACGACTTGGGGCGCTGCCTCCTACTTGCAGATTTTGGCCTCGGAGCTCTCGGACAAGCTGCTGGCGGAGCTTTTGGAAATGGATGCGGAAATGACCATCACGCTCCATATCCAAACCGTCGATCAGGCCGCCGCCGTAAAATCTATCAAGGCCAAAGTCTCCGACATTGACAAGATGAAGGTGGAGGAACAAAAGAAGGCAGCCCGGTCAGGGTACGACATGGACATACTTCCGCCCGACCTTGTAACGTACAGCAACGACGCAAAGACCCTTCTGGAAGATTTACAGAGCCGGAATGAAAGAATGTTCCTGCTGACCTTCCTTGTGGTAAACATGGCCCCGACCCGCCGGGAGCTGGACAATGACCTGTTCACGGTGTCGGGTATCGTCCAGAAATACAACTGCACCTTGAAGCGGCTGGACTTCCAGCAGGAGGACGGTTTTCTTTCCAGCCTTCCGCTGGGTCATAACGGCATTGAGATCAAGCGCGGCATGACCACCAGCTCCACGGCCATTTTCGTTCCCTTTATGACGCAGGAGCTCCGCATGGATGGCGAAGCCGTCTATTACGGGCTCAACGCACTTTCCCATAACGTCATCATGGCAAACCGGAAAAAGCTCAAAAACCCCAACGGCCTGTTCCTCGGCGTGCCGGGCTCCGGCAAATCCTTTGCCGCAAAGCGGGAGCTTGTGAACGTGTTCCTTGCCACCCGTGACCGGATCATTGTGGTGGACCCGATGGGCGAATACTCGCCCCTTATCAAGCGGCTGGGCGGACAGGTCATCGAGATCGCCCCGGACAGCCCCCACCACATCAATCCGATGGACATTGACCTGAGCTTTGACGAGGAAAACCCGATGGCGCTGAAAGCCGACTTTATCCTGTCGCTGATGGAGCTGATCGTCGGCGGCAAGGATGGCTTGCAGCCGGTGGAGCGGACCGTCATTGACCGCTGTGTACGCCAGATGTACCGGGAACATTTGCAGGACCCGGAAACAAGCAAAATGCCGACCCTCCAAACCCTGTATGACCTGCTCTGTTCCCAGCCGGAGGGCGAGGCGGTACGGCTGGCAACTGCCCTTGAAATCTATGTGTCGGGTTCCCTTAACGTGTTCAACCATGAAACCAATGTGGACTTAAACCGCCGTCTGGTATGCCTTGACTTAAAAAAGCTGGGGGCCGGGCTTCGGACGATTGCCATGCTCATTATGCAGGACTTGGTAAACTCGCAGGTGTCCATGAATTTCCTCCGCGGTATCGCTACATGGTGCTACTTCGACGAGTTCCATGTGCTGCTCCGTGACCGGCTGACGGCAAGCTACTGTGTGGCAATCTGGAAAATGCTGAGAAAAAAAGGGTGCGTTCCCAGTGCTTTAACGCAGAACGTGAAGGATTTTCTGGCAAGCCCGGAGATCGAGAACATCTTTGAAAACTCGGACTTCCTTGTGCTGCTCTCGCAGGCACAGGGGGACCGGCAGATTTTAGCCAAACAGCTTGGGATCAGCCCCCACCAGCTTTCCTATGTGACCCATACCAATTCCGGCGAAGGGCTGCTGTTCTTCGGGAATACCACCATCCCGTTTGTTGACCGCTTCCCGCAGAATACCGAGCTGTACGCCATTATGACCACCCGCCCGGAGGACAAAAAACAGGAAATGAACCGGGCATAACGCACTTCGGGCCATGATGGCCCGAGGTTTGGAAAGGAGGGATACATCATCGGAAAGAAACCGGATCAACGGAATTTTCAAAGGCCGGGGCCGACGGAGGATACCGGGAGCAATCGCCCCGGACCGGCTGAACGGGAAGGGCCTTCCCCCGCACCATCCCGACGCCTGCGGTTTAAGGACGAGGATACCGGGCAGGACAGTCCTTCGGGCCACAATGGCCCGAAGTCCAAAAGCGGCAAGTTTCAAGAGGACAGCCGGAAAAGCCGTCCCTCTGACCGCATGAGGCAGGAAGATGAAGCGGGCGAGCCGAAGGATACCGGCAAGGCACAGGAGCCGGAGGGCTCCGCCGAGAAGGCCGGGAGCAAAAAGGACAAGTACCAGAAAGCACAGGCAAAAGCGGAACACGCCGGGGGAAAGCTGGGAAAGGCCCGGGAGAAACTGGACAAGACCGAGGCAAAACGGGCAGCGAAGAAGCCGCCGGGGCTTGCAAAAAAGGCAGTCCGGGGAGCCCGTACAGAAGCATGGTTCTATGTCCACAACAAGATACACGAGGTCGAGCATGAAAATGTGGGTGTGGAAGGAGCCCATAAATCCGAGCTGGCCGCAGAGGCCGGAACCCGGAAACTGACCCGCTATGCCAAACGCCGCTGGCAGGAACACCCGGCCCGGAAAGTGGCAAAGTGGGAACGGAAGGACATAAAAGCCCGGGCCAATGTGGATTTTCAGAAGATGGCCTCCGAGCACCCGGAGCTTACCAGCAATCCGCTTTCCCGTGTGCAGCAGAAATGGAAACTGAAACGCCGGTATTCCAAAGAGGCAAAGGCGGCTGCAAAACAGGGTGCAAAGGCCGCAAAGAAAACCTCTGCCGCTTCGGGAACTGCGACCCGTCGGGCAGCGCAGTTTGTGACCCGTCATCCCGTGGCGGTGCTGGTCCTGCTCCTGCTGTTGCTGCTCTGTTTTCTTGTGTCGGCGGTAAGCTCCATCTTTCCCACGCTTGGCAGCGGCCTTGCCAGTGCGTTATCCGGCACCTCCTATGCCTCGGAGGATACGGACCTGCTGGGGGTGGACGAGGACTACACAGCGTTGGAAAACGAGCTGGCGCAGACGGTGGCAAACATCGAAAGCACCCATCCCGGCTATGACGAGTACCGCTATTCGGTGGACGAGATCGGCCATAACCCCTATGAGCTGGCGTCCTATCTCTCGGCAAAGTACCATGTCTATTTCCGGGAACAGGTGCAGGACGAACTGCGAGAAATCTTTGAGGCACAGTATGAGCTGACCTTGACGGAGGAAGTCGAGATACGCTACCGCACCGAAACCAGCACCGACCCGGAGACCGGGGAAACCACCACCGAGGAAGTCCCCTATGAGTATTACATCTTAAATGTGACCCTCACAAACAAAACGCTGCCTGCCGTGATCCTGCCGAGGCTTAACGAACAGCAGCGGGAAATCTACACCGTTATGCAGCAGCTCAAAGGCAACAAACCCTATCTGTGGGAAGGGATTTACAACGGTGGCGAAGATACCGGCCCCAGCTATGAGATATCCGGCGAGGCGCTGGATGACCCGGCTTTTGCGGCGCTCATGGAAGAAGCCACAAAGTACATCGGCTGGCCCTATGTGTGGGGCGGCTCCAGCCCGTCCACCTCCTTTGACTGTTCGGGCTTTGTCTGCTGGGTGTACACGGCCAGCGGCGTCCACAACCTGCCCCGTACCACGGCGCAGGGCATTTACAACCAGTGTGCTATCATTTCTCCCTCCGAGGCAAAGCCCGGCGACATTATCTTTTTCACGGGAACCTATGACAGCCCCGGCCCTGTATCCCATGTGGGGATTTATGTGGGCGACGGATGATGCTTCATTGTGGTTCGCCCATCCAATACGCAAACATCAATTCAAGCTACTGGCAGACACATTTCTATGCCTTCGGGCGTTTGTGAACCAGAGGAAAGGAGTCCTTGCATGAACAAGATCGACAAGCTCGATAAGGAACTGGAAAAAGCCCGGGAGAAGGCCGCCGAATGGCAGGCCAAAATCCGGGAGCTGGAAAAGCAGAAACAGGAGGAAGAAAACAGCCAGATCGTGCAGGCGGTGCGCTCCCTCAAATTGACGCCCGCCCAGCTTATGGCTTTTCTGAATGACCCCAAAAACAGCCTTACCGCTTCGGGCCATACTGACCCGAAGCCGGAGGCACCCGAAAAGGAGGACACAGCCAATGAAGAAAATTAAATACCGCAGGCTGGCGGCGATGGCTGCCAGCCTTTTGTGTTGCCTGATCTTTACAGTCCCGGCTTATGCACAGAGCAGCGAGCCGCAGCCGGAGACAGCTCCCTCCCCGGCAGAAACCGAAGCAGAGCCGGAAACCCAGAACCCCTTTACCCCGGACGGGACGGGAACCGTGGTGGACAACGCCACCGACGAGGATGGAAAGGAGTTCTACACCATCACCACCGCAGACGAGAGCGTGTTTTATCTGGTGATCGACAAACAGAAAACCAGCGAGAACGTCTATTTCCTCAATACCGTTACCACAGACGACCTTCTGCCTCTTGCCGAACAGGGTAAGGAACCGCCCAAAGAAGTGACCCCGGAGCCAGAGCCAAAGCCCACTGAACCGGTGGAGGAAGTACCGGAACCCGAGCCGGAGAAAAAGGACAGCCCCCTTCTCTCTCTGCTCCTGATTGGTGCGGTGGTGCTGGCCGGCGGTGGAATTGGTTACTATTTCAAGATTTACAAGCCGAAGCATGAGGCCCCGGATTTGGAAGATGATTACTGCGAATATGAGGACGGGGAGCTGGAGGAGATCGCAGAGGAACCCGAGGACGAAGATACCCCGCCGTGGGAGGAAGATACGGAGGAATGAGAATGAATTTTACAAGCAGCCCTTTTGAACGAATGATGAAGGAAGTACCGCACCCCGGCTGGGACAATGACAACCCTTGTAAGGGATGCCGTTACTACAAGGAGTGCAAAGGAAAGAAAAAACAGTGCCGGAAGAAGTTCCGGGCGCTGATCGTGGAGCCCCGCCCTTCGGGCCATCGTGGCCCGAAGTCTTAAATGGACGCCCGGGAGCTGACCCGTGACGAGAAGAAGAAAATCCGTTCTCTGGTCACGGGGATGTGTGCCAACTATGACAGGGAAAGCGGCCTGTGCCTTCCTCTGGACTGTGCCTGTTATATGCTGCACAAGTGCTGGACAGGGGCGTACTGCCGTTACTTCCGTGAGGCTGTCCTGCCCCTTGACCCGGAGCTTCAAGCGGCGCTGACAACGGAAGGAATCTCCCCGGAACTGCGGGCCTGTGCGGTCTGCGGAAAGGCATTTTGGCCCGAGGGGCGTCAAGCTACTGCTCCGACGTCTGCAAGGCCGAAGGAAACCGTCGGAAAAGCCGGGAACGCATGAGGAAAATGCGGGAGAAAAGGCCGGGCGGCTGTTACGATTTGCCGCCTCCAAAGGCTTGACATTCCGGGCTTTTTTGAGGGTGTTTCTGGGGTGGGAATATCTTATTACATTCCTCCCCGGTCTGCCCTCTTATTTCGTAACATCCAGCACTTCGGGTCATGTTGACCCGAGGCACAGAAAGGAGGGATCTCTTGGAGACAGTACAAGGATATGTGATTTTGAAAGCTGCCACCTTTGAAACCGGACACGGCTTTGCGCTGGGGCATAATCCGGGAGCGCCGAGCCCCTTTGTGACCTGGCAGTTTACCGAGGGGGAAAACGGCCATCGGGATTACTACTGGGGCCGCTATGGAACCAGTCAGGCGTGGGCGCAGCGGGACTTTGACCGCCGGGTGGACGACTATCAGCAGTTTTACCATGCGGCGGTCAAGCATACCGAGCTGGGACCGGAGGGCGTTTACCGCTATTATTCCACCCAGCGGCCCGTGGACATAGGAACTTACCCGAAGCCGCCGGATAACCAGCCTCTTTCCATCGTCAACTACGATGACGACAGGCGGCGTCCTGTGGCAGACGGCAGGCTGATGGCATGGGGCGAACTGACCTACGCAAAGCCGCTGACCGAAAAGCAGATGGAGGATTATGAACTGAAACCAGCACCGGGCAATCCTGACCGGGTGCGCCCATCCATTACCGCCCGGCTCAAAGAAGGAACCAGAGGGCAGGAACCCCCGAAGGAGCCCGGCCAGAAGCGGAGCCATAAAAACCATGAGGAACGATAAAGGAGGATCGCCATGCACGAAAAAGACAACTATCTGAAAACCGCCGAGCTCTCCACGGAGCAGAACTGCAACATGATCGACGGCGTACCCAACAACACGCCTATCCCACCCACGCCCCCGGAGTTGGACGCAAAACCGCTTGATAAGGTAAAGGAGCCCAAAGAGCGCCGGAAAGGCCGGGAGTTGGAACGCTGATGGAGAACCGCAAGCGGAATGTCCATCTGCACGTTATGGTAACGCCGGACGAGCTGGCAGCCATCCATGAACGGATGGCTGAGGCGGGCATTTCCAACGCCGGGGCTTATGTGCGGAAAATGGCTCTGAATGGATATATCCTGCACATCGACCTTGCACCTGTAAAAGAGTTGATCTCTCTGCAACGGCGCTGTTCTAACAATCTCAATCAGGTTGCCATACACGCACATACCTATGGCGTGTACCCGGAGGAAATCGACGGATTGAAGCGGGACTATGAAAAGTTATGGGGCGAGGTGTCAAAGGTGCTGCGGGAGCTTTCCGAGCTGGTGGCAAAGTAAGACGAGGGCGGCAGGTTCCGATGTTGGGACCTGCCGCCTTGTTCTTTTTACCATCTATATCTATGTTTCCGAAAATGTAATTCCCGAAGTCCAGCCTCTTTACAAATAGACGATAGAATTTTTAGTATTTCTTCTCGTGTAGAATTAAGCCATTCAGCAAGCTCACGATCATAGAAACAATAAGCGACATCTTCGCCTGTGCCATATGTCGAATAGGCTTTTTCCTTTTGGGCTATTTTCAATCGTCTGCGAATTGCTGTTAGCATATCAGTGATAGTATAGAGTTTTTCTCTCCATAAAGAGTTTTGGACAGAAGATTTTCCATCAGCCTGTTTTAATATGGAGCCATCACGAGTTCTTAGTACCCCTGTATTCAAGGCAATTAGCGTATCTTCAATCGCTTTATCAAAATCCTCCATTCGACCTTCTTGATAAATGTCATCTTGAAAGGCTGGACGATCAAAGCACTCCAAATAAAATTGGACAAGCTCTTTATCTTTTTCAAAGGCAGGTGTGGAAGAAGTAGTTTCGACTTCCAAAATTGCTGTCTGTTCTGCAAGCTGCTTCCAACTTTGTAGCAGTTCTTTAGGATAACGAGTAATATCCGTATCAATCAATTTAGAACAAGACTGGCATAACCAAATTCCATTTTCAAACGACTTTCTTTCTTCGGGTGTCATAGAAGCGTCATAGCGTGGACCGCCTTGAGCCGCTGCACAGATATGAGCTGCTACCCCTATATTTGTAATTTTTTCAGGATTGGTATTTGCCCCACAAGTCAACTTTCGGCAAGCAGGATTACTACATCTTCTACCAACCCGATTTGCCAGTAATTCCTTTGTTGCTGAAGTAAAGTCGTCTCTGCTGTTCCCCATGTTCATCACCTCGTCTAACCAAAATATTGATTTCATTATATCATAACTTTTTAGATAAAACCATCAAGCTTCGGGCCAGCATGACCCGAAGTTTTAGGACAGGATTTACTAATCTTTCGCAACATTTATGTCCCCGGGCAGGCATGATAAAATAGAGGTAGGAAGGATAGATAAAGGAGGTTTTGAAGATGAAGATACTGCTGAAAATATTGGTTGCTCCCTTTGCTTTAGCGTTGTCCCTTCTGGCGGCTCTGCTGGTGTTCCTATTTGATATTTGTGCCGTCCTGCTGACGATTGCCTCTGTGATCCTGACGGTGCTGGGTGTCGCTCTCTTTTTCACGCCGACGCCCATAGGCGGGATTGTATTTCTGTTTCTTGCCTTCCTTCTTTCGCCGTATGGACTGCAAGCGGCGGCGGGCTCCCTTCTTTGGGCGCTGGACGGAGGCAAATCCGCTCTATACCGGTTTCTGGCAAGTTAAGCAGCCTCGGGCCATACTGGCCCGAAGTCGGGGCGGTCTGAATGGGCCGCCTCTTTCTTATGGAAAGGAGGGATGATTTTTGGCTACTACAACTTTGTTGCAGCGCCATGCGGGCGAAGGCGAAACGATTGCTGAGGCTATCCGGGATTGTCTGGACTATGGCAAGAACCCGGAAAAAACAGAAAGCGGAAAGTACATCTCCGCTTATGAATGTGATCCGGCCACCGTGGCGGACGAGTTCCTTTTGGCAAAGGCCAGCTATGCCGCTATGACGGGCCGGGAACAGAAGAAAGAAAATAATGTGCTGTGCTATCAGATACGACAATCCTTCTATCCGGGCGAGATCACCCCGAAGGAGGCGAACCGTATCGGCTATGAGCTGGCTATGCGCTGGACAAAGGGGCGGCACGCTTTTATCGTTACCACGCACACCGATAAGCAGCACATCCATTGTCACATTTATTACAATTCCACCACCCTTGACTGCACCCGGAAATTCCGAAATTTTTGGGGCTCCAGCTTCGCCCTTCGGCGGCTCTCTGACAGGCTGTGCCTTGAAAACGGGCTGTCCATCGTGGAGAACCCGAAGCCCCGGAGCAAGAGCAAGTATCGGAACTATGGGGAGTGGCAGAAAGACCGGAAAGGGCCGCTTTCCTATCAGGACCGACTGCGCCTTGCTATTGATACTGCGCTGGCGGAACGCCCCGCTGATCTGGACGAATTTCTCAATTTGATGAAGCGGGCCGGGTATGAGGTCAAGACGGTTCGGGGCGGCGGTATCAGCTTCCGGCTGACCGGGCAGGGACAGGAACGCTTCACCCGTCTGCGTGCCTCCACGCTGGGGGACGGCTACGACTTGCAAGATGTTCTGTCCGCCATTGAGGGCAAAGAAAAACGCCCCGGGCGCTCGGAGCGGAAAATCAGTCTGGCGGTGGATATTCAAGCAAAGCTGGCTGCCGGTAAGGGGCCGGGATATGAACGCTGGGCGAAGGTATTTAACATTAAGCAGATGGCCGCCGCTCTTGCTTATATACAGGACAATGGCCTGACCGATTATGAGCAGTTGGCACAGAAAGCCACCGAGGCAGCAGACCGTTTTCATACCATTTCCGAGCAGATCAAGCAGACGGAACAGGCCATGAAAACCAATGCCGGGCTAAAGGCCGCAACGGTTCAGTATGCCAAAACCCGTCCAGTCTTTGAGCAGTATAAGGCGACGAAGTACAGCCGGAAATTCCTTGCGGAGCATGAGGCCGACCTTGAACTGTACCGGGCTGCACAAGCGGAAATGCGCTCTCTGCTGGGCGGGGCGAAGCTCCCCAAAATGGATGTGCTGAAGGAAGAAGGCCGTAAGCTCACAGCAAAGAAAAAACAGCTCTATGGAGAATATCAAAAGGCACGACGGGATATGCAGGAGATCGTCACGATCAAAGCGAACATTGACACTCTGATGGGCTACACCGAACCGGGAAGAAAGCAGGAAAAGGAGCGTTAAGGTTATGAAAACAAGGAGCAAAGAGACGCTGACACTTCGGGCCATGTTGGCCCGAAGATACGGGTTTGGGGCAAGCCCCAACAAGCCGCCTTTGTGCCACTTGTGGCCACAGAGGCATTGCTTGCCACTTAGCGACAGCCCCTAAAATGGCGCAAAAAAACAGAGGCCCTTATTCTGAAACCTCCGTTTCTCTGGCTTTCTTAATGCCCTCGGCTGTGGCTTCTATTACAACAAGCTCTTTTTCATTCATGGAATTTAGGAGCACATCAATGTGCTTTCTGCAAGAACTTGACCTTGCCCCTCCGTCCGCATGAATAAACTGGTCAACTGAAACGTCAAACATGGTAATGAGTTTAACAAAAAGGTCGAAGCTGGGATACTGACCTTTGTTCTCAATATTCATAATGGTACGGGAGTCACGGTCTACTAATTCCGCAACATAGGCTTGTGTCCATCCCTTTTCTTCTCTGGCTCGTTTGAGAGCCGCCCCGAGGCCGTGAAAGTCAAACCTTCTTTCATCTTGGTTCATTCTCATATCACCCTATATCATTGTACATTTCTGGTTGGATTATGAGAATGTAATGAAACTTTATGTAAGGTAGTATTTCATTTCACTATTCGCTTGTAAAATCTTGATGTAAAAGCCAACAGGCTATATAATTTATGAAGAAATAATTTTTTCAAAAATTCGTCCGCTGTAACATTTCACGGACATTTGCCTGTTATACTATCTGCAAAAAGCAAAGGAAGTGAGGATATGAAGCAGATTTTAATTGTCGAGGACGACAGTTTTTTGAATAAGATGTTGGCCTATAACCTGACCGCAGACGGCTACGGCGTGACTTCTGCCCTAAACGCCAGAACCGCAGCCGATGCCATCCGCCAACGGGAGTTTGATTTAGTTCTGCTGGACGTCAACCTGCCGGACGGCAACGGTTTTGAACTGTGCAGGCTAATAAAGCCCCAGCACCCGGACACCATCATAATTTTCCTGACCGCCAACGATCAGGAGAGCGACCAGATACGGGGTTATGAGGTGGGCGCGGTGGACTACATCACAAAGCCCTTTGTGATCAGAGCCTTGCAGCGAAAAATCAAAGCCATGTTCGCCATGCTGGAACACCACAAACCAGCTAAAGACATTTACGACGATGGACGGCTGTTTCTGGACTTTTCAGAGCAGACGGCTTCCTTAAATGGAAAGCCTCTGACTCTATCCCCGATGGAGTACAAAATGCTGAACCTGTTTCGCAAAAATCCCCGGCAAGTGCTGACTCGTGGACAGCTTTTGGAAAAGCTGTGGGATATAGACGAGAAGTATGTGGACGAACACACCCTGACAACCTCCATCAGTCGGATTCGCAGCAAGATTGAATCCGACGGAGGTGCCCCCTACATCAAGACCGTTTACGGCATGGGCTATCAATGGACGGGAGGCGAGGCAAAATGAAGTTTCAAAACCTCTCGGTAAAGCGGCTGTTTGGCCGGGTGGCAATGGGGCTTGTCCTCTCCATGTCCGGGATCACCATAGCCCTATTTCTTGTGACAAAACAGATTGCGGTGCTGCTGACGGGCGGGGCGCTGCTGTTGTGCGCCCTTGTGGGGATTTTCGTATTAACGCAGACCTTTGGAAAGCGGCTATCGCAGTTTACCGCTGACCTGTGCCAGACTTTAGACCACATGATCGCTGGAAATGAAGCGCCCCAGCGCCCGGAGGACAGCGAAACCCAGCTTGCCAGAATCGGGCACCGGCTGGCAAGGCTTTACCAGATCATGCAGGAGAACCGCCGCCGGGTGGACGAGGAACGGCAGGAGTTACAGACCCTTGTATCGGATATTTCCCATCAAGTGAAAACGCCGGTAAGCAATCTGAAAATGGCGACGGACACGCTGCTGGAAAAGCCTATGACCGAGGCGGAGCGCACCGACTTTATTCGGGGAATCCGCAGCCAGACGGATAAGCTGGACTTTCTCTTTCAGGCCCTTGTGAAAACCTCCCGACTGGAAACAGGCGTGATCCAGTTGGATAAGAAGCTGGGCCGTCTTTTTGATACTGTGGCGCAGGCCATGAGTGGGATCGTGTATGCGGCGGAGAAAAAGGAAATCGCCGTGTCCGTGGACTGCCCGGAGGATTTGACCGTTTCCCATGACAGCAAGTGGACATCGGAAGCCCTCTTTAACCTGCTGGACAATGCGGTGAAGTACACCCCGGCAGGCGGGAAAATCGCTGTGTCGGTGGTGCTGTGGGAAATGTATGTGGAGATCAAAGTGACCGACACCGGCAAGGGCATTTCCGAAAGCAATCAGGCTGCCATCTTCCGGCGCTTCTATCGTGAGGAAGAAGTACACGAACAGCAGGGCGTGGGCATTGGCCTGTATCTGGCCCGCGAGATTGTAATGCGGCAGGGCGGCTATGTCAAAGTGGTTTCGGAGCCGGGCAAGGGTTCGGAATTTTCCATTATGCTGCCTACAAAATGAAAGTAAACAAGCGAGGTGTTTCTATTATGAATGAACGAGAAAAAATAATCCGACTGTGGTTTGATATGTGGCTTTATCAGAAAGATATGGGCATTGATGATATTTTTGCGGAAGATGTACTCTATACAGAAAGTTGGTGTCCCCAGTATAGCAATCGTAAAACAGTAAAACATTGGTTTCAGGAGTGGAATACCCGTGGAAAGGTGGTAGTTTGGGAAATCAAGCAATTTTTCCATAAAGAAAATCAAACGATTGTAGAGTGGTATTTCAAAAATGGAATGAACAATGGGGATATAGAGGAATTTGACGGTATTTCTTTGATTGAATGGACAGAGGACAATAAAATAAAATCATTAAAAGAGTTTGGGTGTAACCGTAATACCTACAATCCTTATCAAGAAAGCGATACTCCTCAATTTAGAAATCAAAAGGCGAATTGGTTTTAGAACAGATCATGAGCTACGGCGGACGGCCATTTCCGGCTGCCCGCCGATAATTTTTTGAAATGTCCGAGCGTTGTAACATTTCACCCCGATTTTCAATGAAATTTTTTGGCCGCTGTAACATTTCACGGACATTTGGGTTTTACAATACCCTTATCAAATATGGAGGTGATACAACTATGACATGGCCTTTTGAGAATGACACCAGCGCCATTGTAAAAAAATTAGCAGACCGAAGCATGAAAGCGGATAAAAGACGCAATGCGTTTATTATCATAACGATTGCTTTTGCAGTTAGTTTGATGATGGTATTAGCACTATATAATCTCGGAACAGACCGTGAAAATAGGCTTTATCTGCAAGGACGCTACCAGAGCAGCTTTATTAACAGTACCAGTGCCGTCTTTGAAAAACTGGAACATAACAACCAGATTGAAGCAGTCGGCAAAGAGGCTGCAATGGGAACGAGCCGTATCAATGACTACACTTTGGATGTGTATTACAGAGATCAAAATGCACTTGAACTAAAAGGCGTTACTGACTTGCTGGGAAAAATGCCGGAGGCAGAAAATGAAATCATTGTGGAACAGTCCTATTTGGAGCATTTAGGGCTGCCGGTTCAACTGGATCAAACCGTTACACTGGATATGCCTTTTGGAGAAAATCAGACATATCATGTTTGCGGCATTATTCAAAGCAGAAATGCGTCCCGTATTTATCAAGTCATTGTATCGAATGGCTTATATAGCCGGTATGGAAAAGCAAACTGTTACGATCTTTTGGTTCGCGTGAAAAATACCGAAAATATGGACAGCGAAACTTTGAAACTGCTGATAAACGAAATTGCGGAACAAAGCGGTGTACCTGAACAGTATGTTATGTATAGCTCTACCTACTTTGGATTGGCAGAAGAAAAATCCACGCAGGAGCTATTGGTGATTATCGGAGCAAGCAGTCTAATTGTACTGGCCTGTTCTTTGGTTATTTACAGCCTGTTCTACATTTCTGTTATCGGGAAAACACATGAGTATGGCAGACTGCGTGTGCTGGGGGCTACATCTGTTCAGATCAAGCGTATCGTGCGAAAAGAAAGTTTTTTGTTATCCTGTGCTGCAATTCCTATCGGCGTTGTATTGGGAAGTGTTTTGGGCTATTGTTTCGTGCCGGACGGCTGG
>ENA-OPZY01000007-OPZY01000007.1-human-gut-metagenome-genome-assembly--contig:-NODE-7-length-26474-cov-1.559494_pt1 | contig 26474 bp, 36 predicted proteins | sample MGYA00242488_ERZ504513 | MGnify/ENA primary metagenome ERZ504513 (study PRJEB26092, sample SAMD00036247) | human gut metagenome | host: Homo sapiens | study: EMG produced TPA metagenomics assembly of the...
CTGCAACAAACCTCCAGCCGCCGTCTGCCATGATTTGCGGCTCACCATGGGCTTTTTTTCGCCCTTTTCAGGTTGGCTGTTTCCTCTATGGTGGTTTTTGGATATCTTGTGGCAAGATAGGAATCGTTGCGCGACGGGTTGTGCCGGCGCAGCAAATCTATGCCAGGGGTGTTGGTTGTGGAGATCGCCTTGCTGCTGCCGGGGCAGGAACGTTGGAAAACTGTCGTGGGCGGCGTTCAATATGACTACTGTACCGAGCGCGGGGAGTTTTTCTCTTGCGTGGCCAAAACGCTGGAAGCGGCGCATTTCCTGTGCGAGGACTGGATGATGCGCCGGGAGCGGTACTAAAATGGATACCCGCGCCGATGTCATCCGGCTTTGCATGGGGCTGCCGGACAGCTATGAAGATTACCCCTTTGACGATCCCAACTGGACGGCCATGCGCCACAAGACCAACCACAAGACCTATGCTTTTCTCTTTTAGCGGCAGGGGCATCTGTGGGTTAACGTAAAGGCGGAGCCGCAGTGGGGCGACTTCTGGAAAAGCACCTACCCCGCCGTGGTTCCCGCCCACCACATGAACAAGCGCCATTGGGTCAGCATCATCCTGGACGGCAGTATGACCGAGGAACAGGTGTTCCAACTGATTGCCGAAAGCTACACGCTGACCCAGCCGAAACGGGCCGCGAAAGCACAATCCGAATAAGTAATTGGCAGAGGGCCGGGCGGCCCTCTGCTTTTATTTTGCCGCTTCACCGCAGCGCTTCGTCCGGCTTGGTGGTCATAAGCTGGTAGAGCCGGGTGTTCTTGGGGAAACTGTTGGTAAACGGCACAATGCTGCCGGCGCAGCGGATGAGGCCGCAGCCGGCGGGCACGTTGGTGATGTACCCCAGCTGCGTGTCCGAGATGTTCAGCAGCTTGGCCAGTTCCTCCCGGTCGGTGGCGCTCTGGTTGAGCAGCACCAGGAATTCCGAGTTGGCCAGCATCAGGCGGGCAGTGTCGGAGCGCAGCAGCTCCTCCACATTTTGGGTTAAACCTGTAATCAGCCCGTTATACTTGCGGATGCGTTTCCACAGCTTGTAGAAGAAGTTGGCGCTGTACTCATAGCGGAATAAAACATAAAACTCATCGCAAAAAATCCACGTTGTTTTGCCGCTTTTCCAGTTGCGGATCACCCGGTTGTAGATGGCGTCCAGTGTCACCAGCATTCCCAGCGGCATGAGCTGTTCCCCCAATTCCCGGATGTCGTAGTCGATGATCCGGGCGTTGGTGTCCACGTTGGTACGCTGGGCGAAGGTATTCAGCGTGCCCGTAATAAATAACTCGCTGGCCAGCGCCAGCCCCTGTGCTTCGGGTTCGGGCTGCATCTGGAGCAGCCTATAAAAGTCCTGCAGCGTGGGCGTGTGCCTTTATAACCGTTGCGGATGTAGGGCAAATACACCTGTTCGGTGCAGCGACCGAGGATGGACTTTTCTTTCGCCGTCACCATGCCGTCACCGATGAGCTGCTCGAACAGCGACAGCACAAACTCCGACTTGCTGACGATGGGGTTGCGCTCATCGCCGTAGGCGCGATCCATGTCCAGCGCGTTGATGTGGGTATCGGATGTAGCCGAGATGCGGATCACCACGCCGCCGAGGGCTTCGGTCAGATAGCCGAACTCGGACTCTGGGTCGAGAATGAGGATGTCATCCTCGGTGGAGAGCGCGATCTGCACGATTTCTTCCTTGGCGCTCATGCTCTTGCCGGAACCGGACACGCCCAAACGAAAACTGTTGCCGTTCAGCAGCAAGCGGCGGTCAGCCACAATCATGTTCTTGCTGACGGCGTTCTGCCCATAGTACAGACCGTTCGACTCCATGATTTCCTGTGCGCGGAACGGAATCAGCACGGCGGTGCTTTCGGTGGTAAGGGTTCGCAGGGCTTGGATTTTCCGCAGCCCATAGGGCAGCACCGTGTCCAGCCCGTCCTTCTGCTGCCAGCGCAGCGTCGAAAGCTGGCACAGGTGCTTGCGCGCCGTGGAGTAGAGCGTTTCGGTGTCGCTGTCGAGCTGCTCTTTGCTGTCAGCCAGATGCACCAGCGTCACCAGCCCGAACATCATCCGCTGGTCGCGGGGTGGTCAGATCATCGAGCATCTCCTTGGTTTCCTTGCGCTGGAGTTCCATGTCGTAGGGAATCGTAGCTGTAAAATTGTTATTTGCATTCTGGCGGCGCTGCCAGTTGGCTACATTCGTTTCCACTCCCAGCAGTGTGCTTTGCAGCTGCCGGGCGGCTTCGTCTGTCGGCACCGGCAGGATGTCGATGGATAACATCAAGTCGCGGTCAAGGTCGCAGAGTTCCGACACAAAGCTGTCCTTGATGTAGCTGGCATAGTCCTGCAAATACAGCACCCGACCATAGCGGGCATCCAGCTTGAAATGGTCGGCGGCAAATTCCATGCTGTCGGGGCAGAACCAGTCCTTGAAATGCTGCCCGCGCTTGGCGTGTTCGTGGATATTGAACTCCGCCGCAGCCTGTTCCCCGGCCTTGAAAAAGTCGCGAAAAATATGCAGGCGCTCATTCAGCGTCAGTTCGGTTGCCACCGAGGAAAGCTGTGCAAGGTGCGTCACCAGATCCGTGCCGACGCGGGCAAAGTAGCTGCGAGCCTCATCTGCATTGCGCTTTACCACGCTTACGGTCAGGTAGCGCTCCCGCACAATGCTGTTGCTGGTGCCGGTCACTTGGGCGGTCAGCATTTGATTGAACTCGTGGCGGTATTCGTCAAGACCGTCTGCCTTGTCAGGCAACAGGACGCTGCGCTCAAACTCGGCCTTGTTGATGCGGCGGTTGTAAATCGTGATTTTAGCCGATGCGCCGGAATCGAGAGCGTTCAGCAGTTCCGAGTAATCAAGGAACATACTGGTTTTGTCCTCTTTGCTGGCGATGGCGTAGTTAATGTCGGTGAACGACCATGTTTTGGAATACTGGTTGCCGACTTGGAAAATGCCATCTGCAAAAATGCGGCGGATGGGAATGGCGTCCTGCACACTGCGCGGAATACGGAACTTTTCGCGTTCCATCTTCTGCGCTTTTGACAGGGTTTTAATCAAGCGGTTTCCTCTCTGTTATGCGTATTTTCTTCATAGGCAAACCTCTCTTTCGCTTCATGCCCGCGCGGATGGCGGGCTGCATGGCTTCGTAGTAGTAGCTGTCGGACTTGAACACAAGGCGTTTCGGGCAGAGGATTTCAGACTTGAACCACGCCCACAGCACCTGTTCGGCGGTCATGCCGTGGTAGGTGAAAAAACCGCAGGCGGCAAAGGGCGCGGCACCCAGAATGCACATCCAGCCGATTTCTTCGGTGCCGACATACGGCTGCAAGGCAAAGTAGATACCCACCGCCACGCCGACCGCCAGCACCGAGCAAATAAACTGCCGCGTGTTCAGCCCGAAAAAGATGTTTTCGTGGTAGTCGCGGACTTCTTTCGGTATTTTGATTTCTATACTGCATTCCTTCCTTCTTTAATAAATAGGTTGAATTTATCCTATAATTCGTGTATACTATACTCAAAGGAGGCGTTGAATTATGGTTATTAACACAGACAATCTTGTATCCATCACGGAGGCCAACCAGAATTTTTCCCGTGTAGCACGGATGGTTGACGAGAACGGCGCGGCGGTCATCTTAAAGAATAATGTCCCGCGTTATGTCCTTATGGAGTTCAGCCAAGTCGAGGACGAGCAACAGGCTAAAGACGAGGACATTCTCGAAATCTCCAAGCGCCTGATTGCCAAGAACAAGCAAGCCTATGAGGTACTTGCCAAATGAAAACGCTGAGCAAGGAACAGGTTTTAAGGCTGCATAATGCTCTGTTGGAGACATTTGGCGGTACTGCCGGCATCCGTGACGATGGTTTATTGGAATCTGCTTTGAATGCTCCTTTTGCTACATTCGGCGGGCAGTATCTATATCCATCCGTGCAGGCAAAGGCGGCACAGCTTGGATTTGGCTTAGTCTGCAATCACCCATTCGTGGATGGCAACAAGCGCATCGGCGCCCACGTTATGCTGGTTTTTCTGGCAATTAACGGAATTGAACTTGACTACACGCAGGAAGAACTGATTGACATTATTTTGCAAATTGCAAGCGGTCGTGCAAAGGCAGCGGATTTGCTGGAATGGATTCTCTATCATCAGGCATAATATTTGCGGCGCACCATAATGGTGCGTCGCTTTTGCTTTACAATCCCATAATTTCCTTAACAATGCGGTCACAGCCCTTGATGGCTCCTACCAGCACCAGCAGGTTAAATGCCAACTCGCCAACATACGTCCACACTGCCGTCACCACAGATGCGCCGGTATCCACAGCGGGCGGGCTGGACGAAATAGCGGAGAAAATAATGCAGGACAGTGCAATCACCACGCCCTGCAAACAGACCCCTGCATAACTGCGGATGAAGTTTTTGCCCACGCTGCTGGTGGGTTCACCCGCAAAGGTAGACAGCGGTATCGGCGCAATGGCTGCATACATCCACAGGCTGAACATTCTGCCGTAGACCGTGAGAATCATGGTAAAGGACAGCACCGTAATCAGCAGCCCGCCGATCAGCGTAACCGCCCACAGCGGGATGCTATCCCAGAATCCCACGTTGTTGATGGCATCGATCAACTCCTGCGGCAGTGTCACGCTGCTCATGCCGGAGTTGCCCGATTGGGTGATAATGGTGGACACCATGCCCTGCACAATGGAGAAAACCGCCAGCATTAACTCCAACCCATAGGTCACCGCGCCCTTGGCAAGCGCAAAGCGGATGAACAGTTTGAGGGCGTGTTCGGGCTTTTTCACTTCCACAAAGCTGCCGCAAGGTTTTCATAAACGCCCACAGCAAAAAACAGCACGAGCAGTCCATAGCCGATTGCCTGCAAGGCACTGTGGATGCCGGTCATCACGCCCCAGACCTGCCCGCCTTTGGAGGTCTGCGGGCTTTCGGTCAGCAGCGACCATATTTCTGCCAGCTTGTCATTCCATGTGGAGAGTGCGGCGTTTAAGTTGCTGACGATCCATGACTCACCCACAGGACATCACCATCCTTCCTCTTGGTATGACCCTCACGCGGTAATGAGGTCGAGGATTTCTTTGGCGAACGTAATCACCAGCCACCCGCCAGCGTCAGGAAACCTTGGCTGCGCTGGCTGGGGTCGTGGCTCTGCAAAGACAGACCGACCTGCACGATGCCCCACCCCAGCAGGATAAGTCCCACCGCGCGGATCAGCGAAAAGATGAACGTGGAGAGGTTCTCCACGACCACCAGCGGGTCACTGGCGGCAAAGGCGGGCAGGGCAAAAACAATGCCGCACACCATGACGGCGTACAGCGCAAACAAATTGAGAGAGATTTTCACAGATTTTTTGTTATGATTCAGCTTCATTTGGGCCTCCTGATTCTTTGTATGGTTGGCTTCATTTCTGCCGCTTCGGCGGGCAGAAAATCGTCCATATCCAGCAGTTCGTAATTTTCGGGTGCGCCGGGCAGATCGTCCAGCGCATTGTCGGCGGCGGTGTAGTCGTAAGGGCTGCGCCGCCGTCCTCGGTGCAGCGGATGTTCGGGTGCTTCAGCAGATTATATTTCAGGTCAATCACGGGGCGTTCCCCACGGATAAACAAAATGCACTTGCTGTTGTCCAGCAGCCGCACCTCGTCCGGGGTCATCAGGTCTTTGCCACAATGTCAAGTGATGAATTAAAAAAAGCTATCAAAGAAATCCTTCTTCGATAGCAGCGTATTCAACATCTATTCACATTTCCTGCCTTGCGTTCTTCGAGCTAATGAAATATAATGAAAGAAATTGTCGGAGGTATGAGCATGGACTACATGACACTCAAAGAGGCAAGCGAAAAATGGGGCGTTTCGTCCCGTCAAGTCAACTATTACTGCGTCGAGGGGCGTATTCCCGGCGCTGTGAAAATGGCCGGTGTTTGGCTGCTTCCTAAAGATGCTGTAAAGCCGGTCGATGGCAGAACAAAGGAAGGGAGAGCACAGAAGTGAGTCGAATTTTGCTTTTAGAAGACGATGAAGCGCTGGGGCGTGGTATTTGTATGGCACTTGAAACACCAAACTGTACCGTCACACATTGCAGCACACGTCTCCAGGCAATCAAGATTTTGCAGGGCGTAGTTTTTGATTTATTGATTTTGGATATTAACCTGCCAGACGGCAGTGGGCTGGAACTGTTGCGAACACTGCGACAGAATGGCACCTCCACACCTGCTATTTTGCTTACGGCTAATGATTTGGAACTGGATGAAGTTACCGGTCTGGAAGCTGGGGCAGATGATTATATTACCAAGCCTTTCTCCTTGGCAGTGCTCCGGGCCAGAGTAAATGCCCAACTGCGGCGCTCTGTCCCGGTAAAGCAGGAACGGATCGAATTGAACGGTTTCATCCTCGACTTCACACGGATGGAGTTTTCCAAAGAAGGGACAATCATCGACCTTTCCAAGACAGAACAGCGCCTGTTACGCCTGCTGGTGGAGAACCGGGGCCGCACGTTACCAAGAGAATTGCTGCTTGAAAAGGTGTGGGACGGCGGCGAGTTTGTGGATGAAAATGCCTTATCTGTGGCGGTGCGGCGCCTGCGCGGGAAGCTCGGGAATGCCCGATCAGAACTGTGTACGGGGTTGGTTACACTTGGGAGGTAAGCAAATGACAGCTTTGACCTGGGTGTTGCTGGCTTTCGCTGTCATTGGGCTTCTATTTGGGCTCTGGCAGTGGACGGCCCGGCGCAGAACCGTTCAGCGGCTGGATAATATGTTGGAACAGTCTATTTCCAGTGGTTTTACCGAGGAACATTTTGATGAAACAGAACTGTCTGCGCTGGAGACAAAATTTGCTCGCTTCCTGCGCGGCTCTGCTCATACGCAAAAAACGATGAAAACCGAACAGGAAGCGGTGAAAACACTGATCTCCGATATTTCCCATCAGACGCGCACACCCATCGCAAATTTACTTGTATACGCTTCGCTTTTGACGGAAAGCGATCTGTCGCCGCGTCAGCGGGAACAAGTCCAGGCGCTGCTAACACAGGGGGAGAAACTGTCATTTCTGATTCAGACTCTGGTTAAGGCTTCGAGATTGGAAACAGGTATTGTGGTTCCAACTCCCACACTGGGTCCTGTGGCTCCTATATTAGAGGCGACTGTCGAACAGGAAAGACCTGCGGCGGAAAAAAAGAAAATCACCTTGCAGAACCTTCCGTTTGTAGGCGACGCCTCCTTTGACCCGCGCTGGACAAGCGAAGCCCTTGGCAATGTTGTAAACAACGCGGTAAAGTACACACCCGCTGGCGGAAGGGTTACCGTATCTGCACAGATGCTCGAAACCTTTTGCCGGGTGGACGTGACGGATACGGGCCCCGGTATTCCAGAAGAAGAACAGGGCGGGATTTTTAACCGCTTCTATCGTGGTACGTTAACGCACTCGGCGGAGGGGCTTGGCCTGGGACTTTACCTGGCACGGGAAATTCTGTCCCTTCAGGGCGGTTATATCAAAGTATCCTCCAAACCAGGAAACGGAAGCACTTTCTCACTGTATTTGCCTCGTGCGTTGAATCGGATATGAAGAACAGGAAATCTTTCAACTCTGTTAGATTTGAGAAAGGCTCAGGAAAGAATTATGTGGTAAAGTCTGTATTGTCAAAAGGCAATGCAGACTTTTTTTGTGGAGGTATACAAGATGACGATTTTAGAAACCAAAAACTTAAAAGAAATATTACGGAAAAGGAGATACGCAGGTAAAAGCACTGGATGGTGTCAATCTCAGCGTGGAGGACGGGGAGTTCGTAGCCATCGTGGGCACCAGCGGCTCCGGCAAGTCCACCCTGCTCCACATGCTGGGGGGCCTGGACCGGCCCACTTCCGGCTCCGTCACCGTGGACGGGAAGAACATCTTCTCCCTGAAGGATGAGGCACTCACAATTTTTCGCCGCCGAAAAATTGGTTTTGTATTTCAAAGTTTACCTGGTGCCGGTGCTGACGGTGCGGGAAAACATCGTTTTGCCCATCCAGTTGGATGGTGGTAAAGTAGATGAGCGCTATGTAGGTGAGGTAGTCACCGCCTTGGGGCTGGAAAAGAAGTTGAACAGCCTGCCGGGGCAGCTTTCCGGCGGCCAGCAGCAGCGGGTGGCTATCGCCCGTGCCTTGGCGACCAAACCGGCCATTCTCCTGGCCGACGAACCGACCGGAAACTTGGACAGCCGTACCAGCCAAGATGTACTGAGCCTGATGAAGGTGACGGGCCGGAAATTTTCCCAAACGATGGTCATGATTACACACAACGAAGAAATTGCCCAACTCTCTGACCGAATTGTCCGCATTGAGGATGGGCGGATTGTGACACAGTAAGGGGGGAGAGCCATGAAAGTTTCAAATCGAAAATGTGTTCGCCATTTGGCGTGGAAAAGCCTGCTGGCAAGCCGCACGCGCAATCTGATTGCCATTGTGGCTATCGCCCTGACAACGATGCTGTTTACTTCTCTATTCACCATCGCCTTGTCCATCAACGATGGGTTTCAGCAATCCAATTTTCGACAGGTGGGCGGCTTCTCCCACGGCGGATTTAAGTACATGACCCAGGCGCAGTTTGATGAACTGAAGGATGATCCTCTCATCGGCCAGTGGGGCGAACGGAGATACCTGGGTATGCCTAGGGAGGCGCCTTTCAATAAAGCTCATGTGGAGGTGAGCTTTGCCGACGCCAACGAGGCCCACTGGATGTACTGTGACCCGGTGGAAGGCTCTTTGCCGCAGGAGGGCACCGACCAGGCTGCTACCGACACCCATGTACTGGAACTGCTGGGCATAAAGCCGGAGATCGGGGCCGAGTTTACCCTCACTTTTGATGTAGATGGACACGAAACCACTCAAACCTTCACCCTCTGTGGCTGGTGGGAATACGATGAGGCCATTGTGGCGAACCATGTCCTGATTCCCGAAAGCCGGGTGAACGAAATCCTGGCGGAAGTGGGCGTAGATCCTGACAGCCCTGATGACGGCATGACAGGCCGGTGGAATTTGGACGTGATGCTGAAAAGCGACTCCCGACATATCGAGCGGGATTTGAACCAAATTTTGGAAAACCACGGCTACCAGAGCGAGACCGCTGGGGACAATTACATTGATACCGGCGTCAACTGGGGCTACACCGAGGCCCGGATGTCCGACATTGTGGACCCCATGACGGTCATGGCCATTGCCGGGGTAATCCTGCTTATCGTTTTCACCGGGTATCTCATCATCTACAATGTGTTCCAGATCTCGGTGGCCGGGGATATCCGGTTCTATGGCCTTCTGAAAACCATCGGCACCACCCCCCGGCAACTGCGGCGGATCATCCGTCTGCAAGCCCTGACCCTCTCTGCTGTTGGTATCCCCATCGGGCTGGTGATCGGCTGGCTGATCGGCGGGCAGCTAACCCCGGTGATTGTGGCCCGGCTCAACGGGATTATGCCAATGACCTCTGTAAGCCCCTGGATCTTTGTCGTTTCCGCGGCCTTCGCACTGCTGACGGTGCTGATCTCCTGCCGGAAGCCGGGACGGATGGCGGCCAGGGTCTCCCCGGTGGAGGCAGTGCGCTACACCGAAGGCAGCAGCGAAAAGACCCGTGTTAAGGGCCGGAAGGCCCGAAAGGTCAGTCCCTTCACGATGGCCTGGGCCAACCTGGGCCGCAGCAAGGGAAAGACCGTGGTGACGGTGCTGTCGCTGTCACTGGCGGTGGTGCTGCTTACTGTGACGGTGAACTTTGCCGGTGGCTTTGATATGGACAAGTATGTGTCCAATTTCACCGCCAGCGATTTCATTGTGGCCAATGCTGGAAAATTCCAGACCAGCACCCTGTTCAGTGCGGAACAGGCCGTGCCCCAGTCCGTCATTGATGACATCGACGCCCAGGGCGGCATCACCGACAGCGGCGTGGTGTACGGCCAGACCTCTCCTGTGCTGGAGTACGTCACCGAAGACTGGTTCCGGCAGAACAAGCAGAACTTCTACACCCCGGAGGAGATGGACAACCTGATACGCCTGACTGATAAGAACGAGGCGGGCCTGCTGGCCGACGGGGTTCAGATCTCCGGTATGAGCGATTTTGCCCTGGACCACCTGACGGTGCTGGAGGGAGATTTGTCCGCCCTCTACGAGCCGGGCAGCCGGGCTATCGCCGCCGTATACTCAGAGGACGATTATGGAAACGCAGACATGGCCTCCCACTGGGCCCGGTTGGGGGACACCGTCACCCTCCGCTATGTGGAGGAGAGCGAGTATTACGACCCAGACACCGGCGAGGTCTGGGCTTCCCTGGAGGATGTGCCGGACGGGGCCAACTGGGTGGAGCGGCCGGTGAAGTACCGGGACGTTGACTACACCGTGGCGGCCCTGGTGACGGTGCCCTCCGCCCTCAGCTACCGCTACTATGGTAGCGATGAGTTCATCCTGAACGACGAGACCTTTGTCCAGGACACCGGCACGTCGGATGTGATGTACTACGCCTTCGACACCACCGACGAGACCAACGCCGCCATGGAGTCCTTCCTGGCGGATTACACTGAGAACGTCAACCCGGAGCTGGACTACGAGAGCAAGGCCACCTATGCTGGGGAATTTGAGAGTATGCGCTCCATGTTCCTGCTGCTGGGCGGTGCGCTCAGTTTCATCGTTGGGTTGGTCGGTGTGCTGAACTTCTTCAATGCCATCCTGACTGGCATCATTGCACGTCAGAGGGAACTGGCGGTGCTCCAGGCCGTGGGCATGACCGGACGGCAACTGCGCGCTATGCTGATCTGGGAAGGATTGCTGTACGCTCTGGGGGCGGCAGGGCTGGCTCTGATTTTGACGCTGACGTTGGGCCCGATTGCCTTCCAGGCGGTGGAAGGACTATTCTGGTTTTTTACCTACCATCTGAACCTCACGCCCTTCCTGTTCATCATCCCTCTCTTTGCCTTGCTTGGGGCTGGTATTCCTGTTATCACCGGCCATGAGATGGCAAAACGCACCGTAGTGGAACGGTTGCGGATGGAGTAAACCCAATCAATATAATGCTGCCGGACGACGGCAAAATAAAAGCCCCATCCCTCAATGGTTGTGAGAGATGGGGCAAACTATTTACGCTGCAATCTCCGGGATTTCCCCGACAAAGTTATACACGATCTTGACTTCCTGCACCTTCTGGCCGTCCACCTTTTTGACCTCGCCAATCAGGATTTTGCTGATAAGCCGGTTCAGTACCGCCTCGTCCAGTTCCTCAATGGCGGCATAGCGCCGGATTTCCTTGATAAAGGTGCGGACTTCGCTTTCCTGTGCGTCCGCCCGGCTCTGCATCAATGCCAGATCGTGCAGGCGTTTCTGGTTGGCTTCCTGTTCCTGTTCCAGCGCCGCCGTCAGCTTCATAAACCGCTGTTCAGTCAGGACGCCTTTGGCCTTATCGGTGTACAGGCTTAAAAACATCCCGTCAATTTCCTGATTCCGGGCTTCCAGCCGTTTCCGTTCCTTCTCTGTCTGGGAAGCGTCCACCAGATACCGGCGCTCCATCCGGCTGCTGAGCCGCTGGTAAAACGCATCGGCGTCCTTCATGGCCTGCGCCGCCAGTTCCTGTATATCCTTCAGCACCAGATTGTACAAATCCCTGGCCTCGATCTTGTGGCTGGAGCAGACCTTGCAGCCCATGCGGTTGTAGGTCTGACAGATATAATACGCCTTGTCGATCGGCTCCCGCATCTCGCCGGTGAAGCGGTTCTTCCCGGTTCTCCCGACCTTCTCATACCGCACCTGCATGGACTTCCCGCAGGTGGCGCAGTAGACCAGCCCGTGGAACAGATTATAAAAGGGGCAGGAATTTCCCTGAATGGTCGGTCTGCGGTCAATCAGTTCCTGCACCTGTTGCCATTCCTCCGGCGTCACAATGGCCTCGTGGCAGCCCTCGATCACTTCCCACTGGTCACGGGGGATAATATCATAGGTGTTGGAGCGGATGCCCTTCTGGTGCGTCCGAAAGACCAGATGTGCGCCTTTATAGAAGGGATTCCGCAGGATATGGCTGATTCTCGCCCCTCCCCAGGAATAATAGTTGGCGTCAAACTCCGTGTTGGCCTTGACACGGGTGATGGGGATTTTTTCTTCCATCAGCCGTTTGGAAATCCTCATGCAGCCCAGCCCGTCAAGGGCATAGTCATAGATTTTGCGGATGATCGGCGCTGTCTCCGGGTCAAGGATAAGATGCCCTTTGTCCTCCGGGTCACGCATCAGACCAAACGGCGGCGTCCCGCCGCAGAACTTTCCCTGCCGGGAGCGGGTAGTGATGCCCGCCAGCACCTTCTTGGAAATATCCCGGCTGTACATATCGTTCAGGATATTCTTAAAGGGTGTGATGTCCATCTCCTGACGGGTCAGGCTGTCCACGCCGTCCGTGACGGCGATATAGCGTACATTGTGTTTGGGGAAAAAGATTTCGATATAGCTGCCGGCTTCGATATAATTCCTACCAAGCCTCGATAGGTCTTTCGTGACCACGCAGCCGACCTTTCCCGCCTCAATGTCAGCGATCATGCGCTGGAACGAGGGACGGTTGAAATTGCGGCCCGTGTAGCCGTCATCCACATAATACTCATACTGGAACATCCCATGCTTTTCTGCGAAGTCCCGAAGCATAAGTTTCTGGTTGCTGATGCTCATACTCTCATTGTCGCCGCCGTCATCCAGAGAGATGCGGCAGTAGAGAGCGGTGATTTTCTCATAGACTTGTTTTTTCCTGCTCATAGCGTTCTCCTTCTATGAACAGGGACACGATACCATTATAGTACCATGTCCCTGTCCCTGAATCAACCGTTTTTACGCAGCTTTTTCTGCCATTTCCCGCTGATGCCGCCATTCCTCGAAGTGTTCGCAGGTCTGGCGCTCAATGAGCTGCTCAAAGGCTTCCCGCATGGACTTCTCCCCGGAGAACTCCCGCACCACCACAAAACGGACTTTATTCTTCTGATTTTTGCTTTTTTCCATAGGCTACCTCCATAGAGAGACAGGCCGGACGGCAGCACCGGCAACGAAGTCCGGCAACGAACCTCTGAAAACCTGTAAACTACCGTCTGGCCTGTAAATCTTACTTTGTGAATTTTCTTGAAAAATCTCGTTGCTTTCGTTGCCGGTGATAAAAATAGATAGTAGAATATGCCTTATTTACATGTTTTTTCCGTATCCAGACCGGAAAATCCCCGGCAACGAACCCGGCAACCAAGTGGCAACCATCCCGGCAACAGACCGCCGTTTTCAGGCGATCCACTCCTTCGGCAGCTCCAACTGGCGGCATTCTTCCTCGCTCAGTTCCACAAATCCATCTTCGTTGCCGGGCAGTTCGTTGCCGGAAACGTCCCGTTCCCAGCCCTTCTGCCTGCCGTATCCGGCGAACATCCTCGGATTGGAGAACGGCTTCCAGCCCGTCACCACCGTGTTCATGATCTCGTTGATATTGTGAAGCTGCCACCGCTTCGGCTCGTCATAGGTGTGGCCCAGCGCCTCCTTGAAAAGCTGTTTGGAACAGACCATGCTGCCGGTGTAGTGTTCCAGAAAGCCCTGTATCTGCCCGGCCTCCGTGTCCTCCGGCATGAAGTCCTTCTGCACTTCCACAAGCTGCCGCTGGATGGACTTGCTGAATTTCATGGAATACTTCCCGCTGCGGTAAACCGTCATGGCCTCTGCCCAGACCTGCAACAGGTAGGCTCTGGAAGCGTCCTCGTCCTCCAAAATGTGAACCTCCGCATTCTCCGGGTAAATCATGATGGGAAGGAAACGCCGGTTCCCGGCCCGGTCAAGGGGCAGAAAGTCCAGCGTGTTGGAAGAACCGCCGAACACGCACTGCCGCAGCCGGTCTTTGGGCTGGGCCTCATAGGGTGTGCGGTAGGTTTCCTTCTGGCGGCTGATAAATGAGCGGATTTCCTCAATGCTTTTGGCGCTGCTGGTGGCCAGCATCTCTGACATTTCGATGATCCAGTGGCCTTGCAGTTTCAAAAACACCCGGTCATCGTCCAGCTTTTTCAGATCGTCACTAAACCACTCGTCACGGATTGCCAGCAGGCGGAAGAAGCTGGACTTGCCAGCCCCCTGCCCGCCCACCAGACAAAGCATTTCCTCGTATTTGGAGCCGGGGGAAAACACCCGCCGGATCGCGCCCAGCAGGAAGTGTTTTAACATTTCCTCCACATAGTCGCTGACCTCTGCACCTAAGAAGTGATGGAGACAGGAGCGGATACGGGGCATCCCGTCCCAGACAAGGCTGTTCAGCACATCCTGTATGGGATGGTAGCAGTTCTCATTCGCCACGATGGACAGGGCCGCTGTCATCTTTTTCTCGCTGGTCAGGCCGTAGGTCTGCTCAAAATAGAGAAGCAGATACTTCACATCCGTATCCGTCAGGGCGCTGGTGTTCCTGCGCCAGCCCAAATCCCGCACAATGTCCACCCGGTCAGTCAGGAGGTTCAGCCGGATGGCGTCCCGCAGCAGCGGGTCATGGCAGAACACCGTCTGGCAGTTGCCGATGGTGTTAGCGGGCTGGCCTTTTTCCGTGACAGAGAGGCTTTCCCGCACCTCATCAACGCTCTGTTCCGGCGCTAAGGCTTCGGCTGCGCTCATGGCGGCCTGCCGGGTGGCTGGCGGTAAACTCTGATATTCGCTGCTCAATCTTCCTCACCTCTTTTCCGTATTCAGCGACCACACAGGCCCGTTCCTCCATGCTGCCGGACAGCAGAATATCCAGCAGATACTCCGTGTACGGTTTCTTTTGCAGGGCCTCCACAAACAGCGGGTTCCATGTTTCCTCCGGCATCTGCGGGGCGTATTCCTTCTCCCAGCGTTCCAGCAGATGCAGATAATCGCACAATACCCGGAAACATTTCTGCTCCGCCTGCCGGTAGCGCAGTTCCTCGCTGATTTTTCGTTTGACCGGCCTCCTGAGTGGTGGGCCATGGCCTTTGGCGTCATAGCTGACCGAGAAATCCTCCGCCAGCTTCAAGGCCGCCTCTTTTTTGTTCAGCCCGAACAGACGGGCGGTAAAATCAATCACATCCCCGTCCGCCTGACAGCCGAAGCAGTGGAACCGGCGGTCAACCTTCATGCTGGGATGTTTGTCATCATGGAAGGGACAGCAAGCCATCCCATTCCTGCCGACCTGCACTCCGTAAGATTCCGCAGCCTGCCTTGTGGGGACAGCCTGCTTTACCGCTTCAAACACATTCGATTTTCTCACCTCCAGACAGAGAAAAAGGCACCCGGTTTCCGCAGGAAATCAGATGCCTTACAACTCCATATCCTGTTTCTTTGTAGGGGCAATCCTCCCCTCCCGTTCCCAACGCTCCCGGTTATCCCGGTCAGCGTTGATCTTTGCCTTTGCCAGCATATCCATAATGGATTCTTTGGCTTTCTTCTTGACCTGCTCCTTCCCGGCCTGCTTGACCTCCGGCTGCATCAGCGTCCGCTGGATTTTTGCCAGAGCGTGCTGCATGGCGTTTTTGATTTTGGTAATGACCCCATCCAGGCGCTCAGCGGCATACTCACGTTCCTTCTTTGGGGCCTTGCGCTCCGGCGACAGCACCCATTTTTTTGTTTCCTCCACCAGACGAATATCTTCCTTGTGCGTCTCCTGCCGGACGGTATCGGTCACGACCTCCACCGCCTTGTCATAGGCCGCATCGGAAACATCATCTAACAACGTCTCCACGTCCTCGATTTTGAGCGTCAGTTCTTCCAGCTTCTGCTCCTGCGCCGCAAGCTGCTCCTTCTGCTTCATCAGGATATAATCCTGTTTTTCCAGATAGTCCCGCCCTCCGTAGGACGGCTCCTGATCCAGATGCAGCCCATGCCGTCTGGCGATGTCAAACAGGATCGTCCGGCAGACCGCATCAAAGGTCTGCTTGCGGTTGTTGTTCCGGCCTTTGGGCTTCTCCGGGTTGGGGAGAGGGATGCCAAGTTCTTCCAGCGCCTTTTCCTGCTGGGGGCACAGCTCCCCGTAGCGGTTCTCACAGTCAAAGACGTGCCGCTCATGGATGTGGGGCGTCCCCTCGTCCAGATGGAGCGCCCAGTCTAAGATGTGGATATGGGAACCAAAGCGGCGCTCAAATTCCTCATAAAATTCATTGACAATGGAAAAGAGCGTATCCGGCGGGACGGATTCCCCCATCGTGCCGATCTGGTAGATGCTTTCCTCCGGGCAGGTCTTGTTGTTTTTCAGCAAGTCCTCCACGGTGCGGTTGCGCTCGGTGTGGCGGGTTTTCTCATTCCGGGCGTTCTGGGCCTCCACATGGCCGCCGTAATGCTCGTAGTAGTACATCCGCTCAATTTCCTCAAAGCTGAAATCCGGCTGCTCCGGGTTCTCCCGGAACTCATGGGTGGTAAAGCCCCGGTAGCAGTCCCAGTAGACATTCTGCCTTGCCCGTTCTGCGTCAATGTGTTCGCTGTTCTCCACATCGAACCGGCGGTCATTGTGGCGGGGATTATAGGTGCCATGCTTGCCGGAGCGCCCATTGTGTCGTGTCAGTTTCAAACAGATTTCCTCCTCCTGCGAAGATGTTCTGGGGCCGGGGAAGGGGCGGCGAAGCCGCAAATCCTGCGAATTTTGCGTCAGGTAATACCCAGTACGAGTTGACGCAGGCATCAACTCTCCCTGGGCAAGGCGTTTCACCCTTGACCCGATGGGGCAGCTGCCCTCAACCCGCCAATGGGCGTTGCCCCTTGACCCCAGCAGTGCGCTGCCGCCCCTGCACCCCGGCACAAAGGGCTGGCTGCCCTCTGTACTCCCGCAAGCGAAGCTGGCTTCCACCGCAGGAGCGGTGTTTGCCAGTTTCACCGGCTCCGTATCCGCACATTTGCGCCCATAGGTGGGAATGGATACGGAATACGCCTGCGGGGATTGCCGGTCAAAACAGCGGGTGCAGACCCGTCATTTTTTCCGTAAACGCCCCGGTTTCAGGCGATTTTTTCTTCCGCCCCTACCACCTGAAAGCCATGCTCTTTTGCGTAGGCGCTGGCAGCGGCTTTCCGTTCCTCGCTGTACGGCGGCACCAGCCGGATCGACAGCCGGGACTTGTCCAGCACATAGGTCACGCTGCCCTCCGGCGTGCTGCGCTCAAACCGGCACAGCAGCGGGTACTTCCGGCTGAAATCAGCCAGCCTGCGCTTCAAGCTGGCGTTGAAGGTGTAGATGCTGGCAAGGTTCTCCGCCTCGTTCCAGTTGATGATGGTTTCTTTCTCATACTTAGACAGCTTCCTCATACAGATCCTCCTCATAATCAGTGTAAGATTTCAGCACACGCAGGCTGCGCTTGAGACGACGGTACTCGTCCATCTCCATCCGCAGATGGTGGTAAAAATCCTCGTACCAGCTTTCATCCACCTCTGTCTCCACTTTCCGGGCCAGCCCCAGCATCCGGCGCTTGGCCTCCGGGTCAACCGTCAGGGCCGTCAGCCATTTCAGCCGTGTCACCGTATTGTGGTGGCTGGGACAGCCGTAAGCGTAGAGAATCTTCTTTTCTTTCATACTCAGTGTCATAATGATTTCCTCCATTTCTTTGCTGCGGAGCCATACGCCCCGCATGATAAACTTGTTTCCTGTCCGCCGGTCTGCCTGCAAGCCGCTCCTGCCCGGAATTTCTCCCGGCGTATCGGCCTCTTTGGTGCGCTCGATTTCTGTCCTGGCGTCACTTCCCCGGAGGCCATACCCCTTGCAGCCGGTCATTCGATTTTCAAGGTTCTGTGCCTGTCTGCAAGAACCAGTTTACCGAAAAAAGAGGCCCTTTCCCGTATATCCAAAACGTCGGAAAAACGCTTGAAATCCGCATATTTCCACGCTTATGGAATCGTGCTATAATGGGTGTAATCACTGAAAAACGATAACGAGAGAGGGGGCTTTGGATGTACGCAAAGCTGACAATCCCGGAGCGGCTCAAAGACCTGCGGGTGGTGGACAAGCACCTGACGCTGGAACAACTGGCGGAGCAGACCGGCCTGTCTAAATCCGCGCTGGGAAAATACGAAACCGATGACTACAAGGACATCAGCCCGTTTGCGATTGCAACGCTGGCGGACTTTTACGGCGTGTCCACCGACTATCTGATGGGGCTGACGGAAAATAAAAATCACCCAAACACAGAACTTCAATCTCTGCATCTGAGTGATGATATGGTGGAACTTTTGAGCAGCGGCAAAATCAACAACCGGCTTCTCTGCGAACTGGCTACCCACCCGAATTTCCGGCGGCTGATGATAGATATGGAAATCTGCATCGACCAGATCGCCAATATGCGGGTGGAGCAGATGAATCTGGTGTTGGAGGCCACCCGGCAGACCGTCATGAGCAAATATGCTCCCGGAGAAGATGACCTCTATATGCGGACGCTGGAACTGGGGCAGGTGCAGGAAAGCGATTTTTACAGCCACGTCATACACGATGATCTGGACAGCATCGTCCGGGACATCCGGGAAGCACACCGCAAGGACAAGACTACCGCCGACCCGCAGCCCGCGCTGGATGATGTAAAGGAAAAATTTGAGCAGGCCATAGGACAGGGCAGCGATATAGAGATGCTGATCCACGAGTTCTGCGATAAGTTGCAGATACCCTTTGAGAAGATTTCCTCGGAGGATTTTTCGGCATTTTTGCGGATACTGAGCCTGTCCAAACTTCTCAAAAATCCCAACAACATGCGAGGAAAGGCCAGCCCCATCCTGCCCAACCGTAAGGCTAGGCGCAAGCAGAAGTAAGTCTGCCGGTATCGGCTTTATGTATATCCCTGTCTGTATTTTCCAGTTTAAGGGAAGAAACGCCGGTTCCAGAGTCCCTTGCAGACGCAGTTCGGTATGTCTTGTAGACATAGCCCATCACTCGATATTCGCTTCTGACAATAAAAAGTATAAGTCTGGACACGGCAGAATCAGAGTGACTTGCGGTACAGCTACCGGGCGTGTTTGTCACGGTTGACGGCTGTAAAGGCAGAAAAAAGGCCATCCGCCGATTGATCGGCAAATGACCTTTATGAAACTGTATTCTGTTGTGGTGGTTGTGCCCAAAATGGGCACAGCCAAAAGTCGATGTTGTTTCGATTTTAGTCGGAGTCAAAATGACCCCGACTACTTTCGCGCGTTAAAGTAGGTGTCCCCAATTTGGGTACACCTACTTCAAAAGAATAACGGAAATAATTCCTGCAATTTTGGTAGTTCTCAAAATGGGAACCACCACTTTATCCAGATAAAGCGAGTGACTGATTTCTGGTGGGTATCATTTTGATACCCACCACTTCACAATGCTAAAGTGGTAGTGGCCACTTTGTCCACCACCACTTCATGAGATTAAAGTAGCCGTACTCAAAATGAGAACGGCTACAATGGGGGATATTACTCTTTTTCCCTTTGCGACACCTGCTCATGGGCTTCCTGCTGGACAAGCAGTCCCGCCGAAAAGCCATATTTGAAGTGGCTTTCGTTTTCCTCACACTGAGCGATTGCCACCTGCGCCCGCAGTTCTTCAACCAGTGTATAGTCCTCTTTGCTCAGATGCTCCGATAAGGTGTCCATCAGGGCGGCACTGGCCTTGACTGCCTGCTTGAACCTCGGTGAATCAGCGACTACCGTTTCACAGGGATAAAATCTGCCGTTAAACATTTCTTCCAGTATCATGCACCCACCTCCCTCAGACAAAAATCATCTCAGACAGGATGATTTCCTCTGCCCGGCTGCGGATGCTGTTCATGGCCTCGACCCATGCAAGCTGGTCACGGGCTTTCAGTTCCTCGGTGACGGCCTCCGCCTTCTGCATCTGCGAGACGATACACGCCAGCCGGTCAGCGGCCTGTTCGTTCAGGTCAGCAAGATACGTCCAGAGCTTTCCCGACAGAAGCAGGGCATTATACTGGCCGGGACGGTGTTCTTGTAGAAACGCCTTGTGCATCCGGCCCCACCGTCCAATGGGGCGGCTTTCCTCCGGTAGCTTCAGATCGGGGATGTAGTAGTCTCCCACCAGCGTGTAGCTGATGCCGTTTTGATGGATTTTCTTTGGTAAATGCTCCATGTTCGACCTCCTGTATTCAGTTTTTTTCAGAATCCAGTTGATCGTGTCCCTGTTCATGATAAATTCAAGGCAACTGAACTCTTCACGAACAAGTATGGCATATCGCGCCCGGATTGCTGGTGGTTGATGCTGTAGCTGCCGTTGCGTCCCTTGCTCCGGTTGTAGCTGGTGGTGGAAATCGTTTCTTTCCCCAGCAGTTCCGAAACATACTTGTGGGTTTCTTTCTCGGTGCCGCCGAGGTAGAGAAACTCGTCGCACAGACCGACCAGTGATTCCCAATCATCCTTGTACATAGCCTTTAACTGCGCCATATTCTGCACAATAATCGAACAGAAAATAGCGCGGGAACGCATGGTGGCAAGGGCGGACAAAAAGGTGTCTTTTGGCAAAGAAATGTTCGCGTACTCGTCCATAAGGCAATGCACCGGCACAGGCAAGCGTCCTTTGTGTACGCGGTCCGCTTGACGGTACAGCGTCTGGATAAGCTGCGTGTAAATCATACCGACCAGATAGTTGAGCGACTTATCAGAATCCGGGATGCAGCAGAACAGCGCAATTTTGCGCTCGCCCAATTCCTGCAAATGCAGTTCGTCCGTCATCGTCAGCTTGGCGATGGATGGCAGGTTAAACGCGGCAAGGCGCACACCTACACTTACCAAAATCGATTTCGCCGTTTTGCCTGCCGCTTGTTTGAAAATGCGGTACTGCTTACAAGCGATGCTGTCGGGTTCGCGCATTTCCAAGCGCTCGAACAGGATGTCCAGCGGGGATTGGTAGTTGTCATCATCCTCGTGGACTTCAGCAGCGGCGATCATTTCCATCACCATCGAGAAGTTTTGTTCTTCGGGCGGGGCCTCGTGCAGCAGGTACAACATAAGGGCTTGGAGCAGCGCAGTTTCGGACTTTTCCCAGAAGGGGTCGCTGCTTTTTGAATGTGATGGTGTGGTGTTTTGAATCAGATTTTCAATCAAGGTCAGCACTTCACGGTCATCATGCACATAGACAAATGGGTTATAACAGAACGATGCAGCGGGATTTATGAGGTCAAAAATGATAACTTCATAGCCCTTTTGCTTCAACAAATTCCCGGTCTTAACTGCAAAATTTCAGCCTTGGGATCTGTAATTACCATAGAGCAGGCACATTCCAGCACATTGGGTACGCCGTAGGTTCTGGTCTTGCCTGCGCCGGAGCCGCCGACAATCAGAATGTTGGTGTTGTGCTTGTGTTTGTAGCCATCTATCCCGATGTGAAAATGCTGGGTCAGCAGCAGATTCGACCCGTGCCTGTCCATGTAGAACTTATTCAGCCGAAACACATCGCCCCAAGCCGCCGAGCCATGCTCCGCACCGGGGCGGGTGTTCTTCTGATCGGTAACTGCCACGATAACCGCTACCGCGTAAATCACCGTAAACACCAGCAAAACGCGTGGGCTGTCTTGACTCCACGCCAACGCAAACGGCTCTGCCAGTGCGCTGTTCAGCGCATCCAGCAGAGCCGTTATTTTCATGCCCGGCTGCCAACGGCAAGCCACCGCCAGTGCTGCCCACCATACAACAGGCAGCGGCAGCAGCCAGACCCACCAAGGATTCTTTCTTTCTGGCGTGGTGGGCTACCTTTCCTCACCGCGATGGTGCAGGCGCGCTCGCTGTTCCGCATCCCACGCCAACCGCTTCTTCCAAAGTTTGGGCAGAGTGCTGGCAATGTCAGGGTTTAGCTTTCCTTGCCGTGGTTGGGGCGTTTCCTCGCGGATACTTTCTCTCAGATAATCCCACTCCCACCTGCATGAAATGTGTTCCAGATAAAACTTATCGTAGCTGTCCAGCCCGCTGATGTCGATATAGTGCTGCACTTCAAGACCGAGCAGGTAGCGGTCAAATGCCTGTTCCTGCTCACGGTTCGGATAAAGCAGCACACGCATGATTTCTGCATCCAAGGCTCCAGGGGGTTGCAACAGAGTGGGGTATTTGCGGCGCAGTTCCTTGGCGATACCTTCCTGTGTAAAGTAGGTTGGCAATGCTCTGCCCACAAAGGCAAGGCTTGTCAGATACCCGCAATCTTCCCATTCAGTGTCGTCGAACGGAATCTTGAACTCGGCAAGCGCATCAGGGTCTTTCAGCGCCTGCCGAAAGACATACTGTCCTTGCAGAATCAGCCAATTTTTGAAATAGTCGAATCGGTCATCCGATGTACCGCCGTTGATGATACAGGCCGCGGCAATCAACTGCGGACTGTTTGCTATCCTGCGGTATTCCTGCCATGCGCAGTCGAAGCCGACTAATTCACCCGGGGACAGCGTCAAAAGCTGCTTGTACAGGGATTCCCGCAGTGGCTCACCTTCCAACGCTGGTGCTATGGCTCTGGCGTTGTTGATGACCTCCCAAAACTTATCTTTCGTCATAGGAATGTTCTCTTGCCCGTTCTGCATCTTCTTCACCAGAGCAGCAGCGGCGTGTGGGCGTGCAGCAGTCGGGTCAGCGCGTCATCCACGGAATCGGTATAGCCGCCCTCAGCCAAGCGCTGGGTGCGCAGTTGGTTGAGGGCTGCTTTTGCCAGCCGATACTCTGCCGCCGACATCTTCAGCTTGCCGCCTGCGGGCAGATCGTTCACTCGAAGGATCAGCCGCCCAGTTACTTCGGTGCTGCCGCCGTGGGCGCGCTGTCCGTAGTAGACATCACCCAGCGCCCGGAGCAGGATGCTTTTGTTGGCGCGGTCAAGTTTAACTTTACGTTCTGTCATTGTTTTTCACCATCCTTTGCTCACAGCATATCATAGAACCGCCGCAATAGCTATCCGTCATTTGAAAACAAACGGAAAACAATCAGCCGCGTTCCTGCTGGCGGTAAGGCTTCTTTGCAGGCGGCACGGCAACAGCGTATTCTGCGGCGGGCAGTTCGCGGGTCTGTACAGCCAGCGTGCGACTCAGACTGCGCAGCAGCCCACCACCAACGGTGTTCACATCCGACAGAAAGCCCCGCTGCTGTTCTTTGCCCAGATTGCGGTACAAGGCAACCACGCGGTCAAAGTTGAAAGCGGTGGTGTCAAGCCCATACCGATGCGCGACCATGTAGGCGGCACAGTAACTTGGCGCAGCGTAGGCTTGGCGGTTGTAGGTGTAATCCTTGTGAAAATCTGCCTGTGCGCACTCCCGAACGATGGCGCACAGCGTCGTGCCTGCATCCATGCCGTTGCGGACATAAATCGTGCGGTTCTTGGGAACATACTGCGCTTGGATGCCGTCCGGCAGACTATCCGAGATTTGAATCGGCACTGGGCTGCTCTCGATGGAGGCGGCAATCAGTTCATCCACTTGGTATGCGGCGGGCGGTGGCACAGGCCTGCCGCGCGTCTGGGTGATGTCGAACACCTTGCCGATATTATACCGGAAGCCTTTCGGCCGTTATTCTCGTACACCTGCCCCACAATGGCCGTGTAACCTTCCTCGCCGGTACGGATATGCCTTCCGGCATCCTTCCATTGCTGGAATGTGCGGGCGTCCGTGATGTCGGCGTTCTGGCCGGAGAGCAAAAGCTGGTTCGGCAGCGAGTTGCGGCATTGCGACATAAAGTCGAGAAATCCCTGCAAGGCCGGGGCATCTGCCAGCACCTCACCCATGCGGGCATCCACCTGCACCCAAACCGCTTCACGCTCGGTTTTCTTCATGGCAGCGTATTCTTCCTTAGAATACTGCGGTTCTGACGGCGCTACGTTGTTGAGATATTTATTCAGGTCCATTTACAGTGTTTTCGCCTTTCGCTTGATTTTTACGGGCATCCTCGGCATTCGGTCTTTGGGCGGCTCAACCTTGCGGCGCAGGTAGGCGGTGATGTCGCTTAATTCCATGCGCACGCTGGGGCGCTCACCCTTGGCTCGAAGCTGATCGGCGCGCGGCGACGGCGAGTTTGCAAAAAATCTGCTGCTGTCGGAGAAAGGCTCGGACGGACTGGCGTTCTCCGAGCCCTGCGGAAAACCCATGTTGAACTGTTCCTCGTCTGCGCCAACCTCAAAATCTACCGCACCGTCCTCGGTCTGGACGCGTTCGGTTTCCGGAGCGGTTTCACCACGCTCCTGCTGCACAGTGTCGATAAGTTCTGCCGTGCCGGTGTCCACAATAGCCAGTTGCAGCTTATCGATGATGCGGTTGGCTTTGGAGGCATCATCTGTAAAATGGCGATCTCAATGTGGTCGGGGTCCATCTTGTCACGAATGGGGCAAAACAGCAGACCATGCGCCTTGGCGGCGCGGGCAAAATCGTGCATACGGTCTTTGTCTACCGTGAAAAATTTCAGCGGCTTCTGCTCTTTCAGCAAACGGATTAGGTGCGTTTTGCCGTGGGTCTTTTTGCTGTCGTGCAGCACTGCCTGTGCGAAAATAAAGAAGTTTTTCGCAGCGGTGCCGGAGATGCGCAGGGCAAACTCTGCACCCTCCAGCGAGTAGCGGACGACCTGGTCTGCGGGTTCAGAGCCGTAATTCATCTGGCATCACCGGCCTTTTCTTTGGGCGAGGGCAAGCGGCTGAACGAGTCCACACCGGGGATGAGCGCAAGACTGCGCCCGCAGTCCCAATCTACATGGATTTGCCCGGCATCGTCGATACATTCCACCGTGCCCATAGAACCAGGCGGAACGGGGAACTCATCTTCCATGCAGCCAAGTTGCAGCCGCGTACCGGGCGGGTACTTGCGGCGCAGGTGTTCGATGTAGTCTTTGTTGGGATATTTCATAGGCATTTTCCTTTCCGAATTATAGTGTCAAATCAATGTTGGGTAGACGGTCACGCTCGTGTTCCTGTTCGCGCTGTTGCTGCGCGGCGCGGTCACGGCGGGCTTCGGTGAGGTGCTGCTGCACCTCTAGGGATTGTTCAGCAATTTTGCGACAGAGGCGTTCTTCTTGGCGAAGCTGCTTTAGGGCGGTGTTGACTTGCTGGATGTGTGGTCTGTCTGGGTTTGTTTTATACAGCGATCTTCTTTCTGCAGTGAGCTGGATAATTTCACCCAGCTTGGCTTGTCGGTAGGTTTCCAGCTGTGCCAGCGTGTCAATGTTGTGCTTGGATAAGAATTCCATCTGCCGGATTCTCTGATCCAGCTTATAGGCATCCTGCCGCACGGCATAGCTGGAGCGGCTCGGCTTGCGGGGCAGCGCGCCCAGTTCGTACAGGTAACGATAATACAGAGCCCGCAGCCCGGTCAGCTTGCGATGGGGCTTCTTCCCGCTGTGCAGACGGCCATGTTGGATTGTTGGTGGATTTTCCACATAAGGGTGGTTGCTTTGTGGATACAGGATGCGCGTCTGGATGGCTTCTGGCGTATACCGCTTGCCCAGCGTTTTGAATCGAGCAAAGCGCTCTTTTCCGGGTGGACGCAAAACGGGATACTTGCGCCCCATGCGGACTTCATAGCCTTTGCGCTCCAGCGCGTTAAGAAACTGCCGCCATGTAAGGCTTTGTTGAATTGCTTCGTCCACATCCTGCCGGATGGCAGTGCGCCATGTGGGTTGGTTGTTTTCCTCAGCCCTCCACTTTTCATATTGCCGCTTTCCTCGCAGCGATTCCGGTGTTTCAATGATGGAAAGCCCATACTTTTGGCAGAGCGCGTCTGAAAGGGCGCGTACCTCAGTGTAATAACTTTTGCTGTTGCTGTGGTACTTCTTTCCATCCTCTAAGCTGACGGCGCTCCATACAATGTGGTTGTGGTAATGCTTAGTGTTCAAATGCGTTGTCACAATTGCTTGGTATTTCCCAAGCAATAGCTGTTCCGCAAATTCGACACCGATCTGGTGCGCCAGTTCTGGAGTCACCTCCCCTTCCGCAAAACTCTGGACAAGATGGTATCCCTGCACACCGGTTTCTTTGTGCCAGCGAAGCGTATTTAATCGCATATCTTCAAAGGCGCTGGTGGTTGTGCAGCCCAGTCCTGTTTCAAAACAGGCTGATTCGGTTTTATCCCGGTTTGCCGCATAGTCCACAGCTTCTTCCAGTGATTTCGGTGTCGTTTTTGCTTTGTTTTGTACATAGTCCACTGTGCGGTCAAGGCGGCGCACAGGGATCACGGATGTGTAAGCCATTTTTCATAGTGACTCCTTTACCAGTTTTCTTTTACTTCCCGCCATACCTCTTGGGTTAGCCGGGTCATTTCATCCACACTCCCCTGCCCCGCTGTTCCGGTACTGTTGGCACGGTGGGCAAGCTGATTTGCATTGTTGCACAGCCCTGCCACCTTGCGGAGCAGATCGGCGTGGTGCGTGCAGGGGCGCGGATGGATTTCTTTGTCTACTATGAGCGTGCGCAGGTATTCCTCTCGGTTCAGACTGCTGGCCGCAACCTGCCGATTCAAGAATGATAATTCATTCTCATCGACATGGAATGAGACAACAAATCTGCGTTTACGCACGGCAGGGGTTTGG
>ENA-OPZY01000008-OPZY01000008.1-human-gut-metagenome-genome-assembly--contig:-NODE-8-length-24762-cov-2.376334_pt1 | contig 24762 bp, 29 predicted proteins | sample MGYA00242488_ERZ504513 | MGnify/ENA primary metagenome ERZ504513 (study PRJEB26092, sample SAMD00036247) | human gut metagenome | host: Homo sapiens | study: EMG produced TPA metagenomics assembly of the...
AAGATTAAGTATGTATTCCATATTCAGAAAGATATTGCAGGAGAAGAAGGACATACTGTTTTGTCAATTACACAAAGAGGAATAATTCCTAAAAGATTTTTCTAACAATGAAGGACAGTTTGCAAATAGCTATGCAAATTATCAGTTAAGTCCAATAAAGGTGAATTTACGCAATGAATTCATTATTGGAGTTTGACTGATCCGGTTGGGTAGATATTTCAAAGTATCGAAGGAGTTACAAGTCCTGATTATAGGGTTTTTGTATTAAATGATAAGAATGGTATGTGTCCAAAGTATTATTTGTATATGATGCAAATGTGTTATAGTGCACGAATTTTTTATGGATTAGGACAAGGTGTAAGTGGTATGGGAAGATGGAGACTACAAGCAGATAAGTTTTTGAATTTTTATATTCCTATTCCACCATATGATGAGCAGAAGAAACTATCGGAAAAAGTAGGTGAAAAGCTGGCATATATGATGAAGCTTGCCTGCGATTTTAATAATCTGGTGTATATGGCGAGAGTAAGATACAATGTCATGCTTTCAGAAGACGAGAATACATACGCAAATGATGAATGGAGCAGGTTGCTTCCGGATATAAGGCATAATGCGACAGTAGATCTGGATGCAGTGTTTGGAGAATTCCAGTTGATCAATCCAAGGGCAAAGAGCTTTCTATGTGGGATACAAGCAGCATTTATTACATTAGATATTGATATGGCTGATGAACTGATTCGCAAGAGGGAACGGAGCCTGAAAGGAGCAGCCAGAGCGAAGTTAAGCAGAACAAAGGAATTTGATCATTCAAAATGGGTAGGCGGTGGAATGCTCGATTACAGATTCTCGAATGCCAGAAGAATTGTGAATGACATCTATGCCGGGGAGGTGAGTGCTGATGTTTAGACCGGATTCAAACCGAGATAGAACGGATTACAGCGGTATTTTGATGCCTCCGGACGGATATAGATTGGACAGAGCAGTAGGCACTACATATTCACTTGACCTGGAAGCACTCACAGCTGTGGCGATATGTCTTGGATTATCTGAAGAAACAGATAGTAAGCTTATGCAAAATCCAATTGGTATGCTGAATGCATTGCAGAAGGTATCAGATAAAATCGTGCTGTTTTGTGAAGCAGGACAGATTAAAGTGCCAACAAAACCGACTGCACTATCTATTTTATTAGAGAAAATGGTAGTAGAGGTCGCACTGCCAAAAGATAGACAGCTTGGTCGATATCCGTCATTTCATCCGAAAACATGGGTATTAGCATATGTAAACGCTGATGGAGATAAAAAATATCGTTTTGTGGTAATGAGCAGAAATCTGACTTTTGACAGGAGCTGGGATATCAGCTTTGCAATGGATAGCAGTAAAAATGTCAGACAGAAGAAAAAGACTCAGCCTATCTGTGATTTTCTGGATTATCTTGTAATGAATGTGCATAATACCAGCAATAATGCCGGAAAGAAAAGAAACCTGATTCGTGGATTATGTGCAGACATTAAGGATGTATCCTTTTCACTTGATAGTAAAATATTTGGAGAGGATTTTGAAGTGCTTCCACTTGGTATTGGAAAAAATGCTTACCGGATGCAGGAGGATATCCTATTCTGCAAGGAAAGAGGAAATGCCAATTCGACATTTAATGAGCTTGTAGTGATGTCTCCGTTTTTATCAGAAAGTGTGATTGCAGATTTTAACCTGACAGACAGGGCATTGTCGGACTGTAAGAGAACACTTGTTACGAGACGTTCTGAGCTTGGAAAACTCAAAGCATCAGATGTAGATAATTTTACCATCTATGCATTAAAGGATGAGATTATAGATGGTGAGGAAGAAATTTCAGATGAACTCGCAGATAAAAAGAAACAGGATATTCATGCAAAAATCTATCTGAGAAGGAAATATTCAGATGTTGACCTGTATCTTGGTTCCATGAATGCTTCCTATTCTGCAATTAATAAAAATGTTGAAATGATGCTGTGGCTTGGTACAAAGAATATGTATCTGAATGGGGATAAATTCTTAGAGGATATATTCTGTGGACCGGTAGGAGATGCAAAGAATCCATTTGAGCAGGTTACAGTAGCGGATGCTGTTTTGGAAACAGAAAGTGACAATAGAAATCTGCTGGAGCAGAAAATTAAGGACTTGTGCCGAGTGAAAAGGCAGGCTGTAATTTCAGAAGATAATGAGAATGCTGGAAAGTACAAGATAGATTTAAGTTTCTTTTGTCATCCGATGACAGTGAGCTTGGTATTCTTGCACACAGTTTCCTTAGTGGACATGATACAAGGGTACTTCTGTTGTCGGCTACACCATATAAATTGTATTCTACCCTTGAAGAGATAGATGAAAATCAGCTTGATGAGCATTATGCAGAGTTTTTTCAGGTTATGAACTTTCTTTTTGATGATGAAGTCAAAGACATTAAATTTAAGGAAGTGTGGAAGAATTATTCCCATGCTCTAAGTGAGTTGAAGGCAGGGGACAGTGCAATTATCCGTATGAAGGAGCTGGCAGAAAATGCCATGTATCAGGGAGTCAGCAGGACAGAGCGTATATCTGTCATGGATTCCGGTGATTATACGGATGACAGCAGCGTGAAGCATCATTTGCAGATAGATGAAAATGACATAAACTCCTATATACAGATGTCACGATTGTTGTCAAAAACGGATTCAAATCATTCTTTACCGGTAGATTATGCAAAGAGCTGTCCGTATCTTATGTCCTTTATGAAGAAATATAAGATTAAAGAGCAGATTGAAAAATATTATATAAAACATCCAGATGAATTTGGAAGTGAAAGAGAACAATGTCTCTTGTGGCTGAATCGCAATAAAATCAATAAATATGATGAACTGCCGAAAACCAATGCAAGGCTTGAGGCACTGAAAGAAAAAGCATTTACCGGCGGTGCAGAAAAATATCTGTGGATTCCTCCATCACTGCCATATTATGAGATGCAGGGAGCATATAAAAACAGCAAAGGCTTTTCAAAAATACTTGTATTTTCTGCATGGGAGATGGTTCCACGAATGATAGGTGCGCTTGTTTCCTATGAGGCGGAAAGACTTACAGTTGGAAAACTGGTACATCAGATAAAGAATCAGGATAAGAAGAATACGGGGTATTTTGCGGATGGTTCGAGACGATACCCGGTGGCAAGGCTCAGGTTTAATGTTTCAAATGGAGAAGTAAGAGGCATGAGCCTGTTTGCATTGCTTTATCCTTCAAAGACACTTTCTGATATGTATTTACCGATTGAGTCATTGAATAATCATGAATCATTAGAAGTAATAGAGAAATCTGTACGGCTGAAACTGAAAGAGAAGCTTGCGATAATCGAAGAAAAGTATGGTGATTCGGGTAACAATAAGGAAGATGCCAGGTGGTATTATCTTGCACCGATGCTCATGGATGGAGTCATCTATGCAAAGCATTGGATAGAGGATATTGTGTGGGAAATGAATACAGACGAAGAGGATACAACATCTGAGGTCAGAAGCAGTTCAAAGGATAAGAGAAATAAGGGCTTTATTGCTCATATTGATAAGCTAAGAAGTTATTTGGATGCCCCGGAGGAGATTCATCTTGGAAGAAAGCCGGAGGATCTTCTGGAAACATTGGTAAATATGGTACTGGGTTCGCCAGCAATATGCATTTATCGTTCTAATGGAAGAAGCACAGCCAGAGCAACATCGCTTGCAAAGGTATTTGTCAATAATTTCAATTTGCCGGAGTCAACAGCTATCATTGATCTTGCTTATGGCAGATGCAGGGATGATAATTCCCATTGGCAGAATGTACTTAAATACTGTAAAGATGGCTGTTTTCAGGCAATGATTGATGAATATATCCATATGCTGAAAGAAACAGCAGGTTTTCAGTCGGATGGAAATCAGTATCAGATTGTGCATGACATGATGATGGATTCATTGAAGATACATACAGCCACCTATATCGCTGATACTTATCCTGATTTCAAAAAACGTATTAACGGAGCTGACAGGAAGAGTGATGGATGTCGAATAAGGTCGAGTTATGCAGTTGGATTTACAAAGGATGCAGGAGATAATTCCAAGGTAGTCATGCGTAAAGAAAATATCAGAAATGCCTTTAACTCACCAATGCGTCCATTTGTGCTCGCCACAACATCAATCGGACAGGAAGGATTGGATTTTCATAATTATTGTCGTGTGATTATGCACTGGAATCTTCCAAGTAATCCCATAGATGTAGGACGGATTTTGCGGACATTCAAAATAAAAAAGAATGTGGAGGTAACAGACAATGGCAAAATCATTATTTGAGGAACTGGGCGGCAAATACGAAAGGCAAGGGGATTATTTGATACCGTGCTTAACTGTACCCGCCGAAGAAGAACAGGCAATAGGCATCTGGGGGCAACGGCATTTAGATTATCTAAAACAGTACCGTAAAGTTACATACACCAATCTTCTTACAAGCGGCAGGCTAAACGCCTACCTTGCCGACATCAACAGACAGGCACAGGAACGCTTTGAAAGGCTCATAGAGGGTATGAAACAGGCACAGGGCATAACGGAACAGCTAAAGGCAGAAAACGCCTTAGAATGGACAGGATGCCTCAATAACATAAGGGCTTGTGCGAGGGAGATTGTGGAAAAGGAAATTATTTTTGCATAAACAGATGATTAGTGGCAGGGGGAAATCCTGCCGCTTTTTCTGCTTTAGTTTGTCAGCTTGACAAATAAAGGGTTAAGGAATATAATTAGATTCAGTATTATACAAGGAGTTAATAAATATGCGGCAAGGTATTCTTAAATAAACTGTCAATTTGATAGTGGGAACAAAAAGTAGCAGTCCCGTTTCACTTTTAATATGGGGCTTAGTTTTTTGTACCCAGTTTAAGAATACTTTTATCATGTAATTTTATATGCCCGAAAACATATAAGTGTTTTGGGGCTATTGGAGTTATTTACCCAGTGATAGGAGTATTTATCACTGGGTATTTTTATGCCCTTTTTTGGGTGTTGATAGGAGGAAAATCACATGAAAATAATTAACTTAGGCATTCTGGCTCACGTTGACGCAGGAAAGACAACATTAACGGAAAGTTTATTGTATACCAGTGGTGCAATTGCAGAACTAGGGAGCGTAGATGAAGGCACAACAAGGACAGATACAATGAATTTGGAGCGTCAAAGGGGAATCACTATCCAGACAGCAGTGACATCTTTTCAGTGGGAGGATGTAAAAGTCAACATTATAGATACGCCAGGCCATATGGATTTTTTGGCGGAAGTATACCGTTCTTTATCCGTATTAGACGGAGCAGTATTATTAGTTTCTGCAAAGGATGGCATACAGGCACAGACCCGTATACTGTTTCATGCACTACAGATAATGAAGATTCCGACAATTTTTTTCATCAATAAAATTGACCAAGAGGGGATTGATTTGCCAATGGTATATCGGGAAATGAAAGCAAAGCTTTCTTCGGAAATTATAGTGAAGCAAAAGGTTGGGCAGCATCCCCATATAAATGTAACGGACAATGACGATATGGAACAGTGGGATGCGGTAATTATGGGAAACGATGAACTATTAGAGAAATATATGTCAGGGAAACCGTTTAAAATGTCAGAACTGGAACAGGAAGAAAACAGGAGATTCCAAAACGGAACGTTATTTCCCGTTTATCACGGAAGCGCTAAAAACAATCTGGGGATTCGGCAGCTTATAGAAGTAATTGCCAGTAAATTTTATTCATCAACGCCTGAAGGTCAATCTGAACTATGCGGGCAGGTTTTTAAGATTGAATATTCAGAGAAAAGGCGGCGTTTTGTTTATGTGCGTATATATAGCGGAACATTGCATTTGAGGGATGTTATTAGAATATCTGAAAAAGAGAAAATAAAAATCACAGAGATGTATGTTCCGACAAACGGTGAAATCGTCCCGGCTGACCATGCCTGTCCGGGAGAAATTGTTATTTTAGCTGATGATACTTTGAAACTGAACGACATTCTGGGAAATGAAAAACTCCTGCCTCACAAAACATGGATTGATAATCCCATGCCATTACTTCGGACAACGGTAGAGCCGCAAAAGCCGGAGCAAAGGGAAGCCCTGTTAAATGCCCTCGCAGAGATTGCTGATACAGACCCTCTTTTGCATTTTGACATTGATACTGTTACACATGAGATTATGTTATCTTTTTTGGGGAATGTGCAGATGGAAGTCATTTGTGCCATCCTTGAGGAAAAATATCATGTGGAGGCAGAAATAAAAGAGCCTACTGTTATATATATGGAAAGACCGCTTAGAAAAGCAGAATATACCATCCACATAGAAGTCCCGCCAAATCCTTTCTGGGCTTCTGTCGGGTTGTCCATAGAGCCGCTCCCTATTGGAAGCGGAGTGCAGTATGAAAGCAGAGTTTCACTTGGATATTTAAATCAATCGTTCCAAAATGCGGTTATGGAGGGGGTTCTTTATGGCTGCGAGCAGGGGCTGTATGGATGGAAAGTGACAGACTGTAAAATCTGTTTTGAATATGGATTGTATTATAGTCCTGTAAGTACCCCCGCAGACTTTCGGCTGCTTTCCCCTATCGTATTGGAGCAGGCTTTAAAAAAAGCAGGGACAGAACTATTAGAGCCATATCTCCACTTTGAAATTTATGCACCGCAGGAATATCTCTCACGGGCGTATCATGATGCTCCAAGGTATTGTGCAGATATTGTAAGTACTCAGATAAAGAATGACGAGGTCATTCTGAAAGGAGAAATCCCTGCTAGATGTATTCAAGAATACAGGAACGATTTAACTTATTTCACAAATGGGCAGGGAGTCTGCTTGACAGAGTTAAAAGGATACCAGCCAGCTATTGGTAAATTTATTTGCCAACCCCGCCGCCCGAATAGCCGTATAGATAAGGTTCGGCATATGTTCCACAAGTTAGCTTAACAGCTATAAATGAGCAAGTTCGTGATTTTGCATAAAAGAAAGACACCTCGATTCCATGTGTTGTATAATGAAAGTGCCAAAACAACTATTATGTGTACCGGTACGAGGGAAACCTCAACGGCATAGAAAATGCGGTAGTTCTTTTGAGTTATCCGGAAAAAGCATTTGGTAATCCCAAAACATTGCGTGCTTTCATCAGTACAAACGCAGCCCTGTCTACACAGGAGATTCTTTCCTGGTATGTGTGTCGATGGCCGATTGAAGTATTTTTCCGCCAGTGTAAGGATAAACTGGCACTGGACAGCTATCAGATACGCTCTGCACAGGGAATCAAAAGGTACTGGCTACTTATGTCACTGGCACATTTCATGTGTGCAGTGGGTACTGGTAGGTTCTGTTCGTTTGAAACTGGATATCACGAAATCTGTGATACCATTCAGCTGGAAAAGTATCGTTATCTTTTTCTAATGCGCAAAGGAAAGCAATGATTTTGATTCATTTATGAAATTCGCAGTGTAGTTTTGTGCAATTTTTCAAATTTGCTCATTTATAGCTATCAAGTACGATTTCGTACATTTTTTATATCAGGAGGATTTTTATGCATATTGAATTATCGGAGCATTTCACTTACAGCAAACTGCTCCGCTTCACATTCCCATCCATCATTATGATGGTGCTGAACTCCATCTATGGTGTTGTAGATGGATTTTTTATCTCAAACTTTATCGGCGCAGAGCCTTTTGCTGCGGTCAACATTGTCATACCGTTCCTGATGATCTTCGGTGCGGTCGGATTTATGATCGGAACCGGAGGCAGTGCACTCGTTGCCTACACTTTGGGCGTTGGCGATAAGAAGAAAGCGAACGAGATCTTTTCTCTGCTTGTTTATCTGCTGGTCGGTCTGGGACTTCTGCTTACCGTAATTAGTGAGATCTTTGTCGGACCGATCTCGCAGTTTCTGGGTGCAGATGCCGAAATGCTCCCATATTGTGTGACTTACGGCAGGATCCTGATGATTGCTCTTGTTCCGTTTATGCTTCAGAATGTATTTCAGAGTTTTCTTGTCACAGCGGAGCGTCCGCAGCTTGGACTTGTTACAACATTGGTATCCAGTGTGTTAAACATCGTGCTGGATGCATTGTTTATCGCAGTATTTCGATGGGGAGTGGCAGGTGCCGCATCTGCTACAGCACTCAGCCAGACGATCGGCGGCATTGTACCACTGACCTTTTTTTATCATGTCAAGGAGCAGTAAACTTCGTCTTGGAAAAACACATATGGATCTGCGTGCGATCACAAAAGCCTGTACAAACGGTGCTTCCGAGTTTATGACAAATGTGTCTATGTCAATCGTAAATATGCTGTATAACTGGCAGCTGATGCGAATGCTCGGCACAAATGGTGTTGCGGCATATGGCGTGATCATGTATGTGAACGATATTTTTCTGTCTATTTATATCGGCTATTCGATGGGAAGCGCACCGATCGTAGGCTACCATTATGGCGCAGAAAACAGAGACGAACTGAAGAATCTCTTCAAAAAAAGCCTCAGGATCATTCTGGTCATGAGCATAGTTCTGACCATAGCGGCAGAACTTCTGGCAAGACCGCTGTCGATGATCTTTGTAAGCTACGATACGGAACTTTTGGAAATGACAACCTATGCATTTGCCGTATATTCCATTTCCTTCTTTGTTTCAGGGTATAATATTTATGCATCATCGTTCTTCACTGCACTGAACGACGGATTTACTTCCGCGACGATTTCTTTTGGAAGAACGCTGATTTTTCAAGTGATCTGTGTTCTGGTACTTCCGATCCTGTTCGGACCATATGGGATCTGGTATGCAGTGATCGCGGCAGAAATTTTTGCACTGATCCTGTCGATCTTCTTCCTGATGCGCAACAGGAAAAAATATGGAATATATTTGATGGGGAGGCGTAGTTCATAGAATTACTATTTCCTATAACCGTAAAGGCACAGAGCCTTTGCGGTTTTTTCTTTTGTCGATTTTTTGTTGGAAAGTGCCGTAGGGCTGTTTTCTGATATGCGGTGTCGTTCTCCGCCTCTCCATCTGGATTTTTTACATTTCAAAAATTCAGATGGGAGGTATTTATGGTGAAATATGCACCAAGAAAGGTATATATCAGAGAAAGTGGCGGCTATGTGGAATTATCCTACACGGAGTTCTGCCGTTGCAGGGAATCCGACCAGACCTATATGGACAAGCTGTTTATCCCCATTCAAGGCTGTCTGCTTGAAGTCGTGAGGGAGCAATACACAGACTTCTACCGTGACAAGGAACGGTGGCGTTATCTGCAAAAATTAGATACAAAGAATAGACTGCTATCTCTCGACGGATTTACGGACAGCGAGGGGAATCCTCTGGACTTTATCACTGATGAAGCGGTGGACATTGCAGAAACCGTTGTCAATGCGGTCATGGTGGACAGGCTGAAAGCCGCCCTGCCTTTGCTGTCGGATAGTGAACAGGAGCTGATACAGGCAATCTTTTTTGACGGACTTTCCGAGCGTGAAGTCGGGGCGAGGTTGGGCATAACCCAGAGCGTTGTAAACAAACGCAAAGCCAGAATCCTAATAAAACTAAGAAAGATAATAGAAAATTAAAATTTAAGGCGTTCAGCCCCCTTGTTTTTTCCTTTGGGAAGATGAGGGGGCTTTTCTCTGCCCTCTCAATCAATTCTGATTGGAGGAAGTAAGAATGGCATACAACCACGGACGGGAGGACAGGAAATGGCGTATCTGGAAAGAAGCGGAGGAAAAGCTGCTGCGTGAGTGCGGCGTTGATGAAGCGACCATTGAGCAGATACGCATGGCGGACAGGGCAGACTTCAATTCCAACAGGCGGTTTTACCGATGGACGAATGACGTTGCGGAATATCTTGAGGACATGGCAGGCAGGGAGCGGCAGGCGGAAGTGGGTACGGTTGCGGAGTTACTGGAAGAGATTGAGAGCGAAAATCTCTATCAAGTATTAGTCACGGTGGACGGGCGTACCTTGAAAATCGTCCTGCTGAAAATGCAGGGGTATTCCACAAAGGAGATTGCCCCGCTCGTGCATTTGACGACTGGTGCCATCTATGCGAGGTTAGACCATCTGCGGAAGAAGCTACGAAAATTTTATAGCGTCTAAAAACAGCCTGCCGTCCTGCGGGCTACTGGGTGAGGGATGGAAATCCCCTCACTTATTTTTTGCAGGAGGCAAGCGGGATGGCATACAGAGTTAAGGCGTACACGCTTCGGGAGGAATCCACGGAAAGCGGCACAAGGTATTTTATCAGCTTTAAGGACGGGCAGGGCAAATCCCACGAGTTGGAAGTGTCGGAACAGTTCTTTATGGAGTTTCGGCAGATGGAGCGCAGGAACAGGAATCTTTTCTAATGGGACGAGCGGCACAGGGAGTTTAACGAGGTATGGGACGAAACCCTTTACAGACGGGCGTTGCGTGTGCCTAAGAGCTTGATGAACGCATGGTTGAGGAAGAACGGAATGAAACGCTCTATAAGGCGGTTGGGAGCCTTCCAGAGATACAAAGGCGGCGTTTCCTGCTCTACTACGAGTATGAGTTCAATTTTTACCAAATCGCCGCTATGGAGCATTGCACCGCTTCGGCAATACAGAAATCTGTTGCGATTGCAAAGGAGAAAGTAAAGGCGGAAATTGAAGAAATATCTCCAACCGTGACCGACACCGCCCGAAAAAGAAATCTGTTTTTTATTTGTGTGGGATTGGCGGCATTACATACTCTCACTTTTTTCCGTGGGAGTAAATCTATTTTTAAGGAGGTCAACGCCTATGTGCAACGAAAACAAAAAACACCGCCCGAAAGGAGGAAAGCCATGCAGAAGTTACAGACAGTCAACGCCGAAACGCTCCTTTATGAACCGCTTGAGAAACCATCCTTTGTGGTGGACAGCCTTATCCCGACAGGCTTATCGCTGTTCTGCGGCTCACAGAAGATTAGGCAAAAGCTGGCTCATGCTGAAGCTATGCTTATGCGTGTCGCAGGGAATCCCTTTATGGGATATGCCGACAATGGAGGGCGATGTGCTTTACCTCTGCCTTGAGGACACGTTCTGCCGTATACAGGACAGGCTGTTCCGATTGACGAACGAAGCGAGCAGGCGGCTTCACTTTGCCGTGGCAAGCTGCAAGCTGTCAGACGGTCTTATCGTGCAGCTTGAAGATTATCTGAAAGATTACCCAAACAGCAGGCTTATTGTCATTGACACTTTGCAGAAAGTCCGTACAGCTTCAAAAGACAATGCCTATGCAAGCGACTATGGGGACATCTCCCTCATCAAAGACTTTGCCGACAGGCACTCTCTGGCGGTCATTGTCGTACACCACATCCGAAAGCAGAATGACAGCGACGTGTTCAACAAGGTGTCTGGGACGACAGGATTAACGGGGAGTGCGGACGCTACCTTTGTTCTGGAAAAGGAGAAACGTGCGTCTGACACCGCCAAGCTGTATGTGACGGGCAGGGACACGCCTTATCAGGAATACACGCTGCGTTTCCGTGATTGCCGTTGGGAGCTTGTGGAGCGGAAAACGCAGGAGCAGCTTGCGAAAGAAACGATACCAGATGTCCTTTTTCGGTTGGTGGATTTTATGAGGGATAAGGAAGAATGGATAGGCACGGCAACGGAACTGTTAGCCGCTATGGGGGAAACGGAAACCATACCCACGGTGATTACGAAATGGCTGAATGAATACCGCACCACATTTTTAAGCGAGAACCGTATCTGCTACCAGTACAGCCGCAGGAAAGACGGCAGGCGGATTGCCCTTGCAAGGAGGGCGGGTGACAGCGGTGATGGTGGTGACAGCGATATTAGGATACCCCCCTGTTACTGTCATTGACGCTTAAAGCCATGTAAAGCTGGCGGCTCTGCCCTGCGGGTGACAGCAGTGACGGTGGTGACAGTGATTTTAGGATACCCTGCCGCTGTCATCCCTACGGGAGAACACCCCGTAAACGCAAAATGCAGGCGTGAGATTTACTCGCCCTTTTCGGTCGTGTAAAACCACCCCTGCGGTCAGAAAAATCATTCCGATTTTTCCGACTGCGTTTACAGGGTGTAACACACTACACTTTGCCCTGCAAAGTCGTGTGCCAGACGTTCCCTCTGGACTCCCTTAAGGCAGGGCTGTGCCCTGCTATCCTACGCCTTACGGCTTCGGATAAAAGAATGGCGGCATGACGGTGACGGCTCTTGCGAGGGGGGTATCCCAAAAACACCGTCATCATCGACATGACCGTCATGCAGGGGGTGAGGGTGACAGTTGCGGCAGTCGGCAGGGGGTATCCCAAAACTGCTGTCACCACCGTCACCGCTGTCACCCCAAAGGACGGTCACCCGCCGAAAGAAAGGAGGAATCCGCCTATGCCTTATGCAATCCTGCGTTTCCAGAAACGAAAAGCGGGCGGCGTTGCGGCTTGTGAACGCCACAACGAGCGGAAGAAAGAAGCCTACAAAAGCAACCCAGATATAGATATGGAACGCTCTAAAAACAATTACCATCTCATAGCACCACCAAAGTACACCTACAAGAAAGAGATTAACCGCATGGTAGCCGAAGCGGGGTGCAGGACAAGGAAAGACAGCGTGATGATGGTGGAAACGCTCATCACAGCTTCACCAGAATTTATGAACCAGTTACCGCCCGAAGAACAAAAAGCGTATTTCCAGACGGCTCTTGACTTCATTTCGGAGCGTGTTGGAAAGCAGAATATCCTCTCCGCTGTCGTCCATATGGACGAGAGAACGCCCCATATGCACCTCTGCTTTGTGCCGATTACGCCAGACAATAAGCTGTCAGCGAAAGCTATCTTAGGCAACCAGAAATCATTATCCGAGTGGCAGACCGCCTACCATGAGCGGATGTCCTCACGGTGGAATCAGCTTGAACGGGGGCAGTCCTCAATGGAAACCAAGCGGAAACACGTCCCCACATGGCTCTATAAATTAGGCGGCAGGCTTGATAAACAGTATGAAGAAATCGTGTCTGCCCTATCCGACATCAACGCCTTTAACGCAGGGAAGAAAAGGGATAAAGCGTTAGATTTACTCTCTGCATGGCTGCCAGACGTGGAGAAATTCTCTAAGGAAATCGGGAAACAGCAGGCGTATATCGACAGTTTGAAAGAGAGAATTGGGCAGGAATCAGACTATGCGGGGCGTATGCGTGATGAAAAGTACGAGCAGGAACTAAAGGTGCAGAAAGCGAATCAGAAGATATTTGAATTGCAGAGAACCAACGAGCAGATGGGGCGGCTGCTGTCAAAAATACCGCCCGAAGTGTTGGAAGAATTGCAGAAAAATCATAGAAGCAGAGCGAAAGAAAGGTAGATATGTGAATGAAGAAACAGGATTTTAAGGTGTTAAAGACCAAAGACTTGTACCCGTTCCCCGACAATCCGTTTCATGTGGCAGAAGATGAAACACTGTCAGAGTTAGCGGAAAGCATCAAGGAATTTGGCATTGTCACGCCGATAATCACACGCCCGAAAGAGGACGGGGACGGTTATGAAGTGATTGCAGGACAGCGGCGTGTCCGTGCTTCTGAACTTGCAGGGATAAATACCGTGCCTGCGTTTGTCCTGCCCTTAGACCGTGACCGAGCCATCATCACCCTTGTAGACAGCAATTTGCAGCGTGAGAATATCCTGCCATCGGAGCGGGCGTTTGCTTACAAGATGAAATCCGAAGCCATGAAGCGGCAGGGTTTCCGCACAGACTTAACCTCGTCACAAGTTGTGACGAAGTTGCGGACGGACGACAAGGTGGCACAGGGCTTCGGCGTGGGCAGGATGACCGTGCAGCGTTTTATCCGCCTGACGGAACTGATACCGCCGATTTTGCAGATGGTGGACGAGGGGAAAATCGCCCTCACGCCTGCGGTGGAACTGTCCTTCTTGAAGAAAGACGAGCAGGAAAACCTCTTTGCCACGATGGAGAGCGAAGAAGCAACGCCCTCACTCTCACAGGCACAGCGGATGAAACAGTTAAGCCAGAGCGGGCGGCTTGACATGGATACGATATTTGCGATTATGACGGAGGAAAAGGGCAACCAGAAAGAAACCTTGAAAATCAACACAAGCAAGCTGAAAAAATACTTTCCGAAGAACACAACGCCGAAGCAGATGGAGGAAACCATCATCAAACTTTTGGAGCGTGAGTTGCAGAGGAAACGCAACCGTGACAGCCGCTAATCTTCTTTTTTCGGGAAGTAAATACAGAGAGTTGAGGTATGGAGAATGAGAGAAATCCAGTATGAAATCGTAAAGGAAATCGCAGTATTGTCTACGGGCGACAGTGGCTACACAAAGGAAATCAATCTCATTTCATGGAATGGGAAAGAGCCGAAGTATGACATCCGCAGCTTTTCCCCGAACCGTGAAAAGTGCGGCAAGGGAATCACGCTGAACGCTGATGAAGCGGCGGCACTCCTTAAAGCATTACAGAAAGAATTAAACAGCGAGGATTAATGGTATCTGATTGGCAGGGCGGGGACATTTCCAAACTCTTCCCTGCCCTGTCTGGAAAGGAAGATTTAAGTATGGGCGAGGATAAGAAAGCAGATAAAAAGAGAAAGCGTATCGTGCCAAAAGCACCAGTGCAGATGATAATCAGCCGTGAATATGTCGGCACACAGACCGTTACAGAAGCGTTTGTCCCGATTATCTCCGAGGATATTCGGAAGAAGATTGCCGAGGGCGACACCTTCGACAATGAGGGGCTGTCCGCTTAGAATGTACGCAATGGGACATGAAAACAGATAGGACAGATACGGAGGTTTTACAGTATGGCAGGAATCAAAGAAGAAAAGAAAATCTATTTAGTCGGCATTTATTGCCGCTTATCTAAAGACGATGGTACGGATAACGAGAGTGCGAGCATTGCGACACAGAAATCCATCCTCACGGATTATGTGAAAAAGCAGGGATGGCACATAGCAAAAACGTATGTGGACGATGGTTATTCTGGTACAAATTTTGCTGGGGTTAGATAGCGATACTTTTTACATCTACCATGTTGCGGCGGTCATGGTTGACAACTTGCGTCGGCTCCTGCTCGGTATCAACCTGTCCGACAAAGCTATAATGGATTTCGATTTTCCGGGTGTTGGTTTCCCGGTCTAATTCATGTATCAAAATACGGTCGATAAACTCATGGACGTTTTCATAGGTCAATTCCTGTATGTCGCTGTATTTCCCGACAATCTGAATAAACCTTGATATATCCCTTTTTCGCTCGGTAACGGTTGCGATCTGCTGTTGTAACTCGTCTATCCTTGCGGCAAGGGATTTCTTTTCGTCCTCATAGCCGGAAGTTAGAAACACAAACCGTTCATCTGTCAGTCTGCCTAATGCGTTGTCCTCATACAGCTTGCGGAAAAGCGTGTCAAGTTCGGTCATACGCGCCTGTGCTTTGAAAAGTTCCTTTTGCTGCTGCGCTAATGCCTTTCTCGCTTCCATGTCGCCGTACTCGGTAGCTTTACAGATAAAGTCCTGTTCGTGTTCCTTAACATACCGCAAAACCCGCCGCATATCTTCCAGCACTAAATCAAGAAGTACGTTTTTGCGGATATAATGAGAGGTACACTCGCTGCCTGTCCTTGCCCTGTTGCGCCATGCGCCGCAAGAATAGGAAAACTTGCGCGGCTCGATATTTACGCCCTGTTGGTAATACATCTTATGTCTGCAACCAGCGCAAAACAGCAAGCCGGAAAAAATATCAATCTCCGCTGCTTTTGTCGGGCGGTGGCGGGTAGCAATCCGCTTTTGCGCAAGTTCAAAGGTTTCCTCGTCAACAAGCGGCTCATGGGTGTTTGGGAAGAAATAGCGTTGTTCTTCTTCGTTCTTCCGGGTCTTTTTCGACTTGTAGGATACCTTGTGAGTTTTCGCGGTTATGGTATGCCCTAAATATTCCTGCCTTGCTAATATGTCATAGAGCGTTTTGTCCGGCCAAGTATAGGGGGCGATCATTGCCCGCTGATACCGCGCCTGTCCTGTACGCTGATAGCGCAACGCTCCAATCGTCAAGACTTTGTTTTCCGCAAGCCATTTTTGGATTTCGCACATACGCACGCCGCTAACAAACATAGCGAAAACCTGTTTGACAATCGGCGCGGTTTCCGGGTCGGGTATAAGGTGGTGGCGGTTGTTCGGGTCTGGGATATAGCCGTATGGATATTCCCCGTTGACGCGCTCGCCTTTTTGCGCCTGTGCCTGTTTAACTGCGCGGATTTTCTTGCTTGTGTCGCGGGCGTAAAACTCGTTAAACCAGTTCCGCAAGGGGGTAAACTCGTTATCCTCCCGCGCTGTGTCAACTCCGTCGTTGATCGCGATATAGCGTACTCCGTTTTCGGGAAATACAATCTCTATGAGTTCGCCCGTTTTCAGATAGTTTCTGCCAAGACGGGAAAGGTCTTTGGTAATGACCGTCGCCACTCGTCCGGCTTCCACTTCCTGCAACATCGCTTGCAGCCCCTCGCGCTCAAAACTCACGCCGGAAAATCCGTCGTCCACAAAAAACTTTGTGTTCAAAAAATGGTGTTCGTCCGCATAGCGTTGAAGTATCATTTTTTGGTGCTGTATGCTTCCGCTTTCTCCGGCTTGCATATCCTCTTGACTTAAACGGCAGTAAAGGGCGGTGATTTTATTCGACTGTAACATTAGTCCTCCTTTCCGACAGCCGAATAAACAGGTATAATGTGTTGCTATCATTATACCATATCCCGCCGCCTAATGCACTACTCGGACGCTAAAAATCCCGGATTTCCGGGCTTTTTCTGCAAATCCTTTACAATGAGTTTCTCAATCTTTTTATGGATTGTATCGGTTGCCTTTTCACTCGGCAACGCTTGAACAAGATAGGTGATTTTCCCTATTTTGCGTTCGGTTGTAATTGTCTGTTTTTTATCCATTAGAAAAACCTCCTTTTCCTGTATGGATAAACTATATTCGTCAAAAGGCAAAAACGGGCGGTTGTTAGCTGCAACCTCACGGGAGTTTCACCCCGGCCCATGCTTATGGGTGCGCCGCGCAATACTTTGAGGGTGTTCAACGCGGGAGTATCATTGTGCCGCCTTGTATGTCGTCGCCCACAAGCTGCTAAACCTGTTTTACGGCGCGGTAGTTCTCGCTCGGCTTTTCCCCTATGGGGAAAAGCTGTCATGGCGTACCCGCCGACTGGCTCGGTACAGACGGAATGTACCCGTTTGCCTGTTATGCTGCGCACCAAAGGCCGCTTTCTTTGTCAAAGAACAATAGGCTTTGTCGGCCTGCAAAAGCACATCAACAGCGGATATGCTTTTGCGGAACGACAAATAGCCCATAACGGGAAGCGTGGAAAGGGGACACGCTCCCCGCATGGGCTAAAAGATTATCCTACATGAAAAGCAAGGGTGCGGGTAATAAGGCGCACTTGCAGCCTGTTACGCATTTCCTCGTCCACATAGGAATAGGTATTGCCCGCGTCGTCTTTCAGCGTGCGGGTACAAAGTTTCGCTATGTAACCCTCGTAGTGCTTCAAGATCGCGCACATGGCGGTTGTGTCGCCGTTTGCCGCTGCGGAAATGACAGGGAACGGCAACAGATTTTCAGACTTCCTAACGGTATTCATCATCTGCTTTTCCCTCCAAATACTGTTTGATTTTCGCAAGCGCGGATTTCCTGTGCCGGAAAACCGTCGTGCGTACAACATTCAGCAGTTCGCCAATTTCCGCGTCGCTCATATCCAAGAAGTAGGACAAAAGGATAATGTCGCGTTTCCTTTCGGGCAAAGCGTTAAGGGCTTCGGCAAGCAGTTCATTTTTGACGAGTACATCAAAGCCGGACACTTGAAAACGGAAATAATCGCTTTCGTATTCGTCCGTTGTGAAAAGCTGCGCGAGTTCGCTTTCGCTCAAATCCGAAAAAGTAACTTCGCGTGCTGCGCGTTTCGCAAGAGTGCGGCGGTGGCTTTTCGCTTCGCCGACCAAAGTTTTCTTTGCTAATGCGTCGTACTGATGTTGTATTCTTTCCTTGTCGGAAGAAGATAGCTCCATAGAGTTCACCTCCTTCCCGCGTGGAGTAGAGGACGGGAGTTAAGGGCTTGTCCTCTCTGCCCCTTTCGCTCCGTACCCGTTCGGGAGATGGCTCTTGAGTGCGCTTTTCAGAAAAAAGTTGAAAAAAGCAAAATGCGCCCGTCCGCAAGACGCGGACGGGCGCAAAGGAAATGTAAGCAGTAGCTAAATGTATTGACAGTTCACATTCATAGCCGGAATATCCCGCTTGCGGAGCATAGCTTTTTTTGACCGCAAAGCATTAGGCGGGTTACAGTAAATAAAAATGGACACGGCGATACCTCCCCGATACCGCCGTATCCTTAAAAAAGGGCGACTTTAATACACTACCCGCAATCCATTCTATAATAGGGAACAGCGGCTTTTGCGCAATATTAAATAAAAAAGCCGATAACACATAGGTTTTTTGACCTAATGCGTTATCGGCTCTGCGTCTATGCGTCTGGCACTTTTAATCATTTTTTTTTGAATTTATTATATGTGTTAGCTAACTGTCCACAAGCCGCGTTAATCTCTCTGCCATGAGAAACTCTCATAGTAACTTCAAGTCCTGCTTGCTCTAATTGATGTTTGAATGCAACTATTTCCCGTTTCTGTGGTGCTTTAATTCTTGAATTGCTTGTTGGGTTGTATTGTAACACGTTAATCATAACTTTTTTGCCCCGAAACCATTTTGCAAGTTGTCTTACATCTGAGGGCCGGTCATTTATACCCGGTAAAAGCAAATACGCAAAGACAATTTTGCGATTATGCCTTTCAGAATAGGATAAGGCTTGCTTAACAACATCTTCAATAGCATATATGCGCATGTGAGGAATAATACGATTTCTTGCAGATTGTGTTGCTGCGTGTAAAGATATTGTCAACTGAATTTTAAGATGTTCCTCGCGCAATTTTTTTAATTGATCGACCGGACCAACTGTTGATATGGTAATGCCGTCGGTTGGAAAGTTGAGCCCATATCTATCTCGGAGAATATGGATTGCTTTTATCAAGTTGTCATAATTGAATAAAGGCTCTCCCATACCCATAAAAACGATACGGTTTACTTTTCGACGCAACAATATAATCTGTTGTACGATTTCTGACGATGTTAGATTACGAACAAAGCCATTTCGCCCGGACTCACAAAAAATACAACCAACAGGACAACCGACTTGTGTGCTCACGCAAACAGTTCCACCATCTCGCCGCTTGATAAAAACCGTTTCAATGTATTTGTTGTCTTTCAGTTCGTAAACATACTTTTCAGTATCACTGCTTTTGCAAATATTTTTTACCAACATTGATAGATTTTTTTTGCGTGGTAATTGCTTATATAATTCTTCATATAAGGCTTTTGCTTCATTCTCGCCAATAACTTCCGACATTTCTTTGTAAGTAAATCCGTATGGATCATTCCGTACTTCCGCAGGCGTATATTTAGGTAAACGTTTCATTTTTATATCCTTTCTTCTAAATAATAAAAGTTTGTTTTTCTGTATTTTTGATTACAATCTCTAATTTTTCTACATCAATGATATGCGTCAATTTGCATTTAGGGCAGAAAAGAGGAAAATCTTTTAATACAGTATTATGAAATACTTGAACTCTCGTCTTTCCGTTACAAATCGGACATTTTATCCAATATTTTTTAAGCATTATATTTCACTCGTCCTTTTTACACAAAAAAATGCAGGTCAATCCTCAACATGAGCATTGACCTGCATTTATAATGCACAGAGCAGTACAACAAAACTAAGGCATAGCTTGCACTATGTCTATACTATATCTATACGTCGTTAGTTTTTTGTATAGCATCCGCAAAATAAGCATGACAAAAAAGCCCATGTTGAAAATGGGAAAATCCTTTTTTTCAATGCTTATCTAATACGCATGCTATGCAACATAAACGCCGCCTCCTTTTACATAAATTTTATTTTATCAGAAAATCAGTCTACTGTCAATACACAACAGGAAGTATTTAACCTAATGATATGAATTGTGTGGACATATCCAAAAAGAAAGGTGAACTGTAAAATGTAACAGGGTGAATGAAAATGGCAAAAAGACCCGTACCATTGTACGACTTTAAGGCTTTCGGGGCAGCTATAAAAGCCGCGAGAAATGAATACGGCGAGAGCCGCAAAAAGGTAAGCGACGAGTTATATATTTCCCCGCGCTACCTTGCGAATATCGAGAACAAGGGACAACAGCCGAGTTTACAGGTATTCTATGACCTTGTAACCCGGTATCATATTTCGGTAGATCAATTTTTCTTCCCGAACAGCAATGCGGAGAAATCCACCGGGCGGCGGCAGCTTGACGCGCTGCTGGACGGTATGAGCGATAAAGGCATACGGATTGTAACCGCAACAGCAAGGGAGATAACGGAAGTCGAAAAAGCAGAGGATTAACCTCACAATATGAGAAATCGGGAGATTGCAGCGCATGGCGGCTGCAATCTTTTTTTGCGTCCAAAATCAAAGGAACGCGCAACAAATACCGCCTTTCGGTGGGGGTATGGAGTAGATAGCAAGCACAGCAAACGAGTACCCGTTTGCGGAAAATGCTTGTTGGGATAATCCCAAACCCTTATACCGAAAGGCGGTGCGGAAATGGAAAACCGAAAGAGAAATATACAGATGAAGTTTTACGTTACGGAAGAAGAAAAGCGGCTGATCGACGAGAAGATGAAGCAGCTTCCCATAAAGCAGTATGGGGCATACTTCCGTAAAATGGCGATAGACGGGTATATTCTTGTCGTTGACCGAAGCGACACAAAAGCATATATCCGGGAACTGCAAGCGGTGAGCCGGAACATCAACCAAATTGCAAAACGCGCCAATGCGACGGGGACGGTTTACAGGCAGGATATAGAGGACATTAAAAAGGCGGTGGACGAGATATGGCGGTTACAAAGACGCACCCTATTAAATCAACCTTAAAGGCTGCGATAGACTATATCTTAAATCCCGAAAAGACAGACGGGAAGCTGCTTGCGTCCTCTTTCGGCTGCGGGCTGGAAACCGCCGATATTGAGTTTGCATGGACGCGGGAAGCTGCCGGAGATCGCGGCACACATTTAGGGCGGCACTTGATACAATCCTTTGCGGTGGGAGAAACCACACCGGAAGAAGCGCACAAAATCGGCATGGAACTTGCCGGGGCGGTATTAGGCGGCAAGTATGAGTTTGTTTTGACAACTCACGTCGATAAAGACCATCTGCATAATCACTTGATTTTTAACTCGGTCAGCTTCGTTGACTACAAAAAGTACCATTCCAACAAACAAAGCTATTACCATATCCGGCGCACCAGCGACAGGATATGTAAAGAGCATGGGCTATCCGTCGTCGTGCCGGGACAGGACAGAGGGAAAAGCTATGCGGAATATACCGCCGAAAAGCAAGGTACAAGCTATAAAGCCAAGCTGAAAACGGCGATAGATAACCTCATTCCCCGAGTGAAAGATTTTGACGAACTGCTGCGCCGCTTGCAGGAAATGGGATATGAAATCAAACAGGGCAAATACATTTCTTTCCGCGCCGCCGGACAGGAACGGTTTACCCGCACAAAGACGCTCGGCGCGGCCTATACGGAAGAAGCGATAAAGGAGCGTATCAAGGGCGTGTATGTTGCCAAAACAAAAACGCTGCGGGAAGATAAAAAAATCCGGCTTGTCGTTGATCTTGAAAACAGTATCAAAGCCCAACAGTCGGCGGGCTATGAACGGTGGGCGAAAATCCATAATCTGAAACAGGCTGCTAAAAGCATGAACTTCCTAACCGAAAATAAGATTGAGTATTACAGCGAACTTGAAAGCAAAATCGCGGATATTATGACCGCCCATGACGCGGCGGCAAAGGCGGTTAAGGAAGTGGAACAGCGTATGTCTGATTTGTCGCTGCTTATCAAGCACACCACCACATACCGACAGTTAAAACCGATTTACGATGAATACCGAAAATCGCCGGACAAGGAAAAGTATCTGCGGGGACATGAAAGCGAAATTATCCTGTTTGAAGCTGCGGCAAGGGCATTAAAGGAAATGCAGATAAAGAAGCTGCCCGATCTCGCCGCGCTGCGCAAGGAGTATAGAAGCTTAAACGACAGGAAAACCAAATTGTATGAAGATTATCGGCAAGCCAAGAAGCAAATGCAGGAATACGGCGTTGTCAAAAAGAACGTCGATAGTATTCTTTACCCGTCCCAAAGCAGGGCGCGGGAGCAGGAGCGATAAGGCGCAAAACATGGGGTGGCAAGTGGAATGTTAAGGGCTGAAAACGCCTGTGTTTCTGCGGCTTCCAGCGCATGAAAACGACATAGACGATAAAGTATATTCAAACCCGCAAAAACGGCTTTCTAATTGTCCACGCAAGGACAAAAAAAGAACAGGGGCGCGGTGCCGGAAATCGGCAACCGCGCCCCTGTTCTCTATGGGCTATTCCTCGTCGGTCAAGATAAACTCCCTTTCGGAAAACTCGCTGTCCGTCATGGCTTGCAGCTTGTTCACCGCTGCGGCGGCAAGCTGTCGCATATCCTCGTCCATGTAGGGCATGGCGGCAAGGATATTTTCAAGCGTTGTTTCCCGGCTGTCCTCGGCGTAGATCGCAACAATGTTTTCTTCCTCAATGGTAAAGCGGGTATTCATGCTATCAAACCTCCAAATCCTTTTTATGCTCTTTCTGTTTATCTTTCGGCTGCTGCGCCGCCTGTTTCTTGTATTCGTCCAGCTTCTTCAAAATGGACGGTTTTTTCTGCGGCTGTTCCCGTTTCTCGGCTTTTACCGCTTTTGCAAGGTCGGTAACGGAAATCGCTTCCCCCGCCTTTGCCCGCTGCTCAAAATCCGCGACGGTGGGCGTTTGCGGCGTATTATTGATAAGCCCGTCAAAATTGTTGTCGTTCTGCTCTATGGTGTCCTCGACGTGCTTTAAGGGATTATCCCGCTGCGGCTGCTCGGCGGCTATGGCATAAGCCTGTGTGCCATTTCCCATAATGAGATACTTCCCGTCCTCCGACGCATGATGAAAACCAAAGCCCGCCGCTTCGATCTGTTCACGGCTCATATCGGTAATATGAAAATTGCCCCTCGGCGTTCTAACGGTTTCACCCGTCAAAAGGCTGTCGGGGGTCGCTTCCGGCTGCTGCTTTTCAAGCTGCCCGTCCTTGTAGGAATATCCTTGCGCCGCGATTGCTTCAAGGGTCTTGCCCGTAACGTCGCCATAAATCCGCTTGTCTGCGTCAACCAGCATTTGCAAAGTGTCTTGTACGGTGTCGGACAAGGCTTGCTGCTGTTCGGGCGGCAGCTTGTCAAATACGGGGGTCTGCTGCTCCTGCAAAAACTCCGGCACTTGCTGAAAACCGATACTGTCTACATAGTGGGCGGTGTCCTCGTCGTTCTGATGAAGCACAACAATGTCGGAAACGGAAAGGCTATGCCCCTTAAAGTCGGCGGGGTGGTCGATATTAAACCTTTCCCAAATGTCGCCCAGCGTCATATCCTTTGTAAGCGGTGCAGTATAGACGAGTTCATAATTTACCCGGTCAATGGTAAGTCCAGCCGCTTGCAGACGGTCATAAGGCTCAAAGCGCAAGTCCCTTGTTTCGTCCCCGCCCTTTATCTGGTAAATGGAAAAGGTGTCTTTGTCCTGTCCGGCGGTCTGCGCCGTTTCCTGTGCCTTTGCGTAAAGCTGCTTCACGTCGCCCTCGGTCAGCTCGCCGCTTTTGAGCTGCCCCATAAGCTCGCGGCATTTCTCCGGCGTTCCCGTATAAAGCACGTCGCCCATTTTCGCCCGCCCGTTCTCCTGTGTCACATAGGCTTGCAAGAGGTAGCTGTTTTCCCGGCTGTCGCTGTAAGGGTTCCGGCGCACTCTGTAAATCGTTTCCGGGGTAAAGGCTTCTTTCGGGCTGCGCCCGCTTTTTCCTGTGCGCCGGATTTTCCCGGTGCGGCTGCTTCCGGATCCGGCTTCTCCGGCGCGGCTTCCTGTCCCTCTCTGGTGGGCTGCTCCTGTCCGGCGGTCTGCTCCTTGTCCTGTGCCTTTTGCAGCTCCGCTAAGTTCTCGTCTATGGAATTGATAATCTCGGCGGCTGCGCTGCGTATCGTTTCAAGGGAGCTTTTCAGCTCGGACAGCTCCCGCCCGCTGCTCCACCCGGCGACATAGCCGAAAGAATAGTCCGACGTGTCAAGCCCGTAATGTTGGCAGACGGTATAGGCGACGCTTTCCGCTTCGACTTCGCGGGTGCGGCGGTCAACGCGGGGTTGCTCGTCCTTTGGCGCGTTGAGGTCAATGTCGTGCAGCTTCGCATGGGCGATTTCGTGAATGGCGGTCTTTAAGGTCTGTAATTCGCTCATGCCCTCGTTGATAGCAATGCGCTTGTCCTCCAAGTGGTAGTAGCCATGAGAGCCGCCCTCGATATTCTCAAAGGCGATAGGAACGGGGGAAGTCTTTTCAAGGGCTGCGAAAAAATCCTTGTAGCGGTCAACGTCGCCTGTCAGCTCGTCAACCGCAATGTCCGGCAGCTCCTTTCCCTCGGTCTGGGAAACGTCAAAGACGGATACCACCTTGTAGGCGGGTATGGTGATTTCCTTTTCCTCGGTGACGGGCTTTCCGTCCTTGCCGATTATGGGCTTCTGCGTGTGCGGGTCGATTTTCTGCATTTCCTGTTTGATTTTATAGGGCGACGGGGCAATGATTTAATTCCTTTCTGCCTCTCATCA
>ENA-OPZY01000010-OPZY01000010.1-human-gut-metagenome-genome-assembly--contig:-NODE-10-length-20984-cov-1.118138_pt1 | contig 20984 bp, 24 predicted proteins | sample MGYA00242488_ERZ504513 | MGnify/ENA primary metagenome ERZ504513 (study PRJEB26092, sample SAMD00036247) | human gut metagenome | host: Homo sapiens | study: EMG produced TPA metagenomics assembly of...
GAACTGGTTCGCAAAACGGACAAGGAGTATTGCACCAAGACGCACAGCAGCCTTGTTATCACGCCTGCAAATGGGCTGTTTCACTGGTTTTCGCAGAGCAAAGGTGGCAACAATGCACTCGACTATCTGGTAAAGGTCGAGGGCATGGATTTTGTCTCAGCGGTACGGTTGCTGAACGAAATGACACCGATGCCGGTCTCTGTTCAGACGGTTAAGGCAGCACCTGTGCAGCAGCAGACATCCCGCCCCTTTGTGCTGCCGCCTGCTGACAGGAACACCGAAGCTGCAACGGCCTATCTGTTGCACCGCGGTATCAGCCCGAAAGTGCTGCGCTACTGTGTGGGTAGTGGAATCCTATACCAAACCACGCGCGGCAACTACCGCAACTGCGTTTTTGTGGGCAAAGATGAAAACGGCGTACCGCGCTCTGCTTTTCAGCGCGGCTGTCAAGGCAGCTTTCGCGGAGATGTCGCGGGCAGCCAAAAACAGTATGGCTTTCTGATTCCCGCCGAATCGGAAAACTGCGATACCGTTGAGATCTACGAAGCTCCTATTGATGCCATGTCCGGCGCAACGCTGCGGCAGTACAAACATGATTCCCCGTGGCGCAGCGTCCACTACTTGGCGCTGGGCGGGTTGAACCATCAGCCGATTGACTACTTTTTGCAGCAGCATCCAGAAGTAAAGCGCGTGTCGCTTTGCTTTGACCGTGAGACCCCGGACGGAACTTCACAAAAATTGTTGCGAAACGGCTTGCAGAACGCGGATATATCGTACAGGACACGCCCCCAGCCATAGGCAAGGATTATAACGACTATCTGCTGGCGGCTCGTAGACTTATCAGCATGGAACGGTAAAGGAGTGGAACATGAAAACTATTGCAGTTGCAAACCAAAAAGGCGGTGTGGGCAAAACGACCACCACAGTAAACCTCGGCACAGCACTTGCGGCTATGGGCTACAAGGTGCTGTTGGTGGACGCCGACCCGCAGGGCGATTTGAGCAGCTATCTCGGCTATGAGGGCACCGAAAACGGCGCAACAATCAGCGACCTAATGGAATCGGTTATCAAGGACGAAAAGCCGCCAGAAGTAGTAATTCACCATGAAGAAAAGGTGGATTTCATTCCTTCCGACATTGGTCTGTCCGATATGGAAGTGAGCCTTGTAAACGTTATGGCGCACGAGAAAATCATGGAACAGGCATTGGAGCCGTTCAAGGATAAATACGACTACTGCTTGATCGACTGTATGCCCTCGCTGGGCATCATCACCGTAGCATCGCTTGTTGCGGCTGACAGGGTGTTGATTCCTGTGCAGGCGCAGCATTTTCGCCCTCAAAGGTCTGGTGTCCCTGTTCAAATCCGTCAACCAAGTGAAGCGCCGTATCAATTCCCGGCTGGATATTGACGGCATTGTGCTGACGATGGTGGACAAGCGCACCAACCTTTCCAAAGATGTGTGTGCTGCCCTGCGCAGCGCCTACGGTCACGCGCTGAAAATTTACCGTGCAGAAATCCCGGTCAGTACGCGCACAGCAGAAAGCGCCGCCAGTACACATAGCGTGCTGACCTACGATCAACGGCCCGGCCAGTTTGGCATACAAAGCGCTTGCCAAGGAGGTGACGGAGAATGAGAGAGTACGGCAGCAACATCAATCTGCCCTCGCTCGATAATCTGTTTTCGAGTGAGCAGGAACGGCAGGATGCAAAATTAGAGAAAATCCAAATTTTGCCGCTGACGGAATTACATCCCTTTCGGAATCACCCTTTTCAAGTTCGTGACGATGACGAGATGGACAAAATGGTGGACAGTGTCAAGGAATACGGTGTCATGACCCCTGCCATTGTCCGCCCTCGGAAAGATGGTGGGTATGAAATTGTAGCGGGCCACCGTCGCTGCCATGCCAGTCAGCGGGCGGGCGTGGAGACCATGCCCTGCATTGTACGGGATATGGACGACGATACTGCTATTATTCTGATGGTGGACAGTAACTGCCAACGAGAGCATATTTTGCCGAGCGAAAAGGCGAAAGCCTATGAAATGAAGTTGGAAGCTATTCGTAGAAAAGCTGGTAGACCGTCAAAAGAAAAATGTGTCCCAAATTGGGACACAAAAAACGTTCCGACCAAATCATGGCCGAAGAACTTGGTGAAAGCCGCAATCAAATCCAGCGTTTCATCCGCCTGACAAACCTTGTTCCCGAACTGCTGGACATGGTAGACGAAAAGAAAATTTCCTTTAATCCCGCTGTGGAGCTGTCCTATCTGGACGAAAGCCAACAGCGGGATTTTTTAGAAGCCATGGAGGACACTCAGAATGCGCCGTCCCTCTCGCAGGCGCAGCAACTGAAAAAGATGGCACAGCAGGGAGAGTTCAGCTACGAAAAAGCCTTTGATGTGATGGGGCAGGAGAAAAAGAGCGAGAAAGACACCGTGACCATCAAAAACGAGACCCTGCGGAAGTATTTCCCCCGCAGCTACACCCCAAAGCAAATGGAGGAGAAGATCATCCAGCTTTTGGATGCGTGGCAGAAAAAACAGCAGCGCCGCAACGAGCGCTGACCGTAAAGTAAGACCCCATGGGGTCTTTTTTGTTTGCAAAAACTTGGAGACTAACTATTAAAAGTCAAGCCCCAAAATGAAAAAATCCGTCTGCCGACCGCTGCCCCTGACAAACAGCATTCAAATGCCATAATCAATGCAGCGAGGGCGACGGAGAGAATAGCAAAGCAAGCCCGGCCAACCCTCGCAGAAACAGAATAGCATTTGAATGCTTCGGTTTGTCAAGGGTTCGCTGCGCCAGCTAAGTTGTTCTTGGATTTGGCTCAGGCTCTGGAGAGAATCAGGCAGCTACAAGATATGCTTTGCCAGATTTCTGCAAGGCATAGATTAGCCGCACAAGTTTCTTCGTGGCATGGGATAAGGCAACATTGTAGTGCTTTCCTTCAGCACGTTTCTTGGCAAGATATTCAGCAAAGACGGGATTCCAGTGGCAGACGTACTTGGTTGCGTTGTAGAGGGCATATCGCAAATAACGAGAACCACGCTTCTCCATGTGAGCGTAACAGTTTGTAAGTTTCCGGACTGGTATGTAGATGGAGAGCAGCCAGCGTAAGCAGGATTTTGTCAGGAGATTCAAAGTTGGAAAAATCACCGATTTCAGCAAGAATCATGGCTGCTGACTGGATACCGACACCGGGAATAGAAAGAATCGGTGGATTCAGTTCATCCATGATTTTCTGAATAGAAACTTCAATTTCATCAATCTCGGAGGTGAGTTCCCGAATGAGTTTAATGGTATGCTTCAGTTCCAGAAATTTAGCAGGCATAACGGAACCAATGGAAGTTCTGGCAGCATCTCGAATCTGGATAGCCTTATCTTTGCCATAACGACCCTTGGATGCTGTCGCAAGAAGGTTTGTCAGCTTGGTGAGATGAATTTCTGAAATCTGTTTTGCACCGGGATATTCACTGAGGAGCGCATAAACCGAAGCAATATGGAGAGAGGGAACGAGCTTCTCCAGTTCTGGAAACAGAATCGTGACCAGTCTGGACACTGACTGCTTCAGCTTGGCTCTTTCACGAACCTTATCGAATCGGTATCTTGTTAGTGACTTTAACTCTTCGTTATGGTATGCTGTATCCGTGTAGGACTTGAGGTCTACATCGGACAATAGCATAGTTGCAATCGTTCTTGCATCCACACGATCGGTTTTGGTTTTGCGAAGGCTGAGACTTTTTCGGTACAGGTTGGTGTGCAAAGGATTCATGACATAGACGGCCAGGTCATTGTCAAGAAGAAATCCAAGAATGTTGTAGCTGTAATGTCCGGTAGCCTCAAGTCCTACTTTTATTTTGTCTGACTTTTTGGTACAGTCTCGAATCGTCTGAAGCAGCTGCTTGAAGCCATCCATGTTATTGGGGATGGTAATGCAGTCGGCACGAATCGTTCCGTCCGAGTCGAGAATACAGCAGTCGTGCTTATCCTTGGCAACGTCAATTCCAACACAAACCATTTTGATACCTCCGGCGTATTTATTTCGATGCTGTTCAGGACCACAGACTTCTTTGCTCTTGTAACCTCGTTCTAAATAAACCGTCTGGCGGTATCTAACTGATTAACATTTCAACAAAGAAGCTGTGGTTGGAGCCTCCCAAAAACCGTCTTTGCGGTAGTAACGCCTCACCAATCCACAGCACCCTGAAACTATTGTAGCATTCCGCTGGAGAGCGGTCTATAAATACTACTATTTTATTATACGAGGTAACGCCTATGAACAATACGATTCCTTTTCACTCCGCAACTCACGCCCCGCAGATCACGGTGGATGTGAACATCCTGACCATGCTGAAGCAGGCGGCATCCTGTTTGACCGAGGCAGCAGGCAGGGATGTGTACCTTGCCGCCATCGGCCCGGACATGGAGCTGACCATTATCATGGAGGAGGATGCCCCTTCCGTTCTGCCTTGTTTTGACGAGGACGATGCCCTGATTTCCGTGAAGGGTGCGCCGCTGTTTATCAGCTACAATCCGGCGCAGGTCCTCAAGCTGGCAGGCAAGCGGTACCTGACCGGTCCGGTCATCTTCTACCGCACCGATGGGCACAGCACCATCGTATCCCTGACGGTGGAGGATATTTACCGCTTTCAGACCTATCTGGAAAGCCACAGCACCACCCTGATGGCAGATGGGCAGAAGCTGACCTGCATCTGCATCGACTGAGGTGTGAATGGAACAGAATGAAAACACCCTGTCGGTGCTGAAAATTGCGCCGAGACAGCGTCCGCAGCAGGTCGAGATCGATAACGACCTGAAAGCCTTGCAGCAGGCAGTGGGCGGCTCGATTGATGCTGTTTACCCCTTTGCAGACCCGGTGGCTATCATCTGCAATGACGAGGGCAAACTCATGGGTCTGCCGTTGAACCGTGCCCTGCGGGACGAGGACGGGCAGATGTACGACGCCGTTGCCGGAACCTTTCTGGTGGTGGGGCTGGGCGAGGAGGATTTTGCATCCCTGACCCCGGAACTGGCGCAGAAGTACGAGCAGCTATTCCATCAGCCGGAAGCCTTTCTGAAATTGGGCAACCGTCTGCTGGTACTGCCGGTGCCCGATGAACCTTCGGCAGAAAAGCCCCGCACCAAGCCCCCGGCAGAGCATGACCGCTAAAATCACCCTGCTGCACGGGAGGTGATGGCAGTGCAGGAAGAAATCGAACAAAAGACATTCAACATTATGATCTCCACCACAAAGCTGTCTGCCCGGACTGTCCTGCGGGCGGTAAAAGCGGCGCTTCGGCTGTACCAGTCCAAGGCATCCCAAGGCAAGCAGAGCGTCCGCACCCTTCTGCGGCAAAACCGGGGCGTGTCCAGCGTGGAGATCAGCAAGACCGGCATCCGTGGCTTAGAGCGGTATGCCAAAAAGTACGGCATCGACTACGCTATCCGCAAGGACAATTCCGAGGTGCCGCCCCGGTATCTGGTCTTTTTCAAAGCCCCGGACGCAGAAGCCTTCCAATCGGCGTTCAAGGAGTATTCGGCATCCCTGCTCAACAAGGACAAACGTCCCTCGGTGCTGGCAAAACTGCATGAACTGGTGCAGGCGGCGGCAGAACTCCCCGGCAAAGTCCGGCACAAGGAACAGGAGCGTGGACTGTGACCACGAAAAAGCTGACAAAGCTGCTGGCACTGTATCTGCCTATATTTTGCTGGGGCTGGTGGCAACCAACATTGGCGAAGCGTGGCGGCTTGCCGAGGGAAAAGAACTGGGCGAACGCATTATGTCTATGATGGGCACCATCCCGATGGCGTTTGCGAACCCGCTGCCCAGCTTGCATCCGCTCGATTTGCTGGTGGGCTTGTGCTGCGGTGCAGGGTTACGGCTGGCGGTCTATTTGCGTGGAAAAAACGCCAAGAAGTACCGCCACGGCATGGAGTACGGCTCTGCCCGGTGGGGCACCGCCAAGGATATTGAGCCGTTCATGGCACCCAAGTTTGCAGACAACATCATCCTGACCAAAACGGAACGGCTGATGATGTCCAACCGCCCACCGGACCCCAAAAACGCCCGGAACAAAAATGTGCTGGTGGTGGGAGGCTCCGGCAGCGGCAAGACGAGATTTTGGCTTAAACCCAACCTTTTACAATGTCATAGTTCCTATGTGGTCACTGACCCGAAAGGTAGTATCGTGGTCGAGTGCGGGAACGCACTTCTGAAAAACGGTTACAAGCTGAAAATCCTGAACACCATCAACTTCAAAAAGTCCATGCACTATAACCCCTTCGCCTATGTCCACAGCGAAAAGGACATTCTCAAACTGGTCACAACCCTGATGACCAACACCAAAGGCGAAGGGTCCGGTGGGGACCCATTTTGGGAGAAAAGCGAACGTCTTTTGCTCACTGCCCTGATCGCCTATCTGCATTATGAAGCCCCGGTGGAGGAGCAAAATTTCGCCACCCTGCTGGAAATGCTCAACACCATGCAGGTGCTGGAGGATGACGAGGAATATCAGAACCCGGTGGATCTGCTGTTTGAAGAACTGGCGAAAAAGAAGCCCAATTCCTTTGCCGGGCGGCAGTACAAACTTTACAAGCTGGCTGCCGGCAAGACCGCAAAATCCATCCTCATTTCCTGTGGTGCCAGATTAGCCCCCTTCGACATCCAAGAGCTGCGTGACCTCACTATGTACGATGAGCTGCAACTGGACACGCTGGGCGATAAGAAAACGGCATTGTTCCTCATCATGAGCGATACGGACAGCACCTTCAACTTCCTCATCAGCATGGTCTACACCCAGCTTTTCAATCTGCTGTGCGACAAGGCAGATGATGTATACGGCGGCAAGCTGCCCGTTCATGTACGGTGTCTCATCGACGAGTGCGCCAACATCGGGCAGATTCCCAATCTGGAAAAGCTGGTGGCTACCATTCGCAGCCGTGAGATCTCCGCCTGCCTTGTTTTGCAGGCGAGAAGCCAGTTGAAAGCCATCTACAAGGACAATGCGGACACCATCGTGGGCAACATGGACAGCCAGATTTTCCTCGGCGGCAGTGAGCCGACCACCCTGAAAGACTTGTCCGAGATGCTGGGCAAGGAGACCATCGACGCCTTCAACACCTCAGACACCCGTGGCAATAGCCCCAGTTACGGCACTACGTTCCAAAAGATGGGCCACGAATTGTTGAGCCGGGACGAGCTGGCGGTGCTGGACGGCGGCAAGTGTATTTTGCAGTTGCGTGGCGTCAGACCGTTTTTGAGCGACAAGTACGACCTGACCCAGCACCCTAACTACAAGCTGACCTCGGACTACGACCCCAAAAACACCTTCGATATTGAAAAATATCTGAACCGCAAAGAAAAAATCCAACCCGGAGATGAGTTCATCGTGGTGGATGCTGATTCGCTCCCGTCTGCCTGACCCGGTAGGCGGTTTTATTTTTATCCCGGTCAGAAAGGTGCACCAGAAAATCAGCCTTGCTGCGGTTATGCAACGTAAAACTACAAGATTTCGGGTGTGTACAAACGACCGGAAACGCTTTATAATAAAGGAGAAAAGACTATGGAATTCTTCAACTCTGCTATCGAAGTTCTTCAGACTCTGGTTGTCGCTCTGGGTGCCGGTCTCGGCGTTTGGGGTGCCATCAACCTGCTGGAAGGTTATGGTAACGACAACCCCGGCAGCAAGAGTCAGGGCATGAAGCAGCTCATGGCTGGCGGCGGCGTTGCTCTGGTGGGCATTACCCTGATTCCCCTGCTGAGCGGTCTGTTCGGTTAAGAACAGCGGGCGGCGATTGCCGCCCGGTACATATTTATAATAAGGAAAGCCATAGTAACGATCTCACATACAGAAGGTGAATCAGATGAGCGAGATTTTATTGTATCATGGCAGTAAAGAAGAAGTTGTCTATCCCGAAATCCGCATCACACGGTATACAAAGGACTTTTCTTGGGGATTCTACTGCACGAACAGCTATCAACAAGCCTACCGCTGGGCAGACCGCCGTTCTGCCGATGGTATTGTGAACGTCTATCGCTATGTAGAGAATCCTGACCTGAAAATCCTGCGTTTCCCTGAAATGTCGGACGAATGGCTGGATTTCATTGCAAAATGTCGTGCAGGCGAAACCCATCCCTATGATATTGTGGAGGGTCCCATGGCAGATGACACCATCTGGGACTATGTCAATGGATTTACGTCCGGGCAGATCAGCCGTGAAGCATTTTGGGCATTGGCGAAGTTCAAGCATCCAACACACCAGATCAGCTTTCATACCGTAAACGCTTTGCACTGCCTGACCTTTGAGAGGAGTGAATCCATCCATGACCGAAAAGCAGAAAAATGATGTTCTCTACGTTTGCAGCCTGATCGAGACCATCGCCCGTAAGACCAAAAATCATCGGCAGGATGTGATTCGTCACTTCACAAAAGCCGGCATCGAACGGCAGCTCCGGCTGGCAGAAGTAAACCACTGTCTGTCCTTTGAGCAGGTTTCAGATGAGCTGATTGAAGATCTCAACATCCCGGATGGGGATTTTGATACTGCTGCGGAGTGCCGCTATACGGTCCCTTCTGCAACCTCCATCGGAATGCTGTATCAGGGGCTGGTGCTGTCCACCATGAAAGATGAAGATGCTGCACAGGCAATTCTGGATGTTTTTTCGTCGTTTATCACGGATGAGATCTCCGATTTCAATTCCAACGTATACTACACCAATCCTGATTATCTCCGCTGCTCCTATCTGGAGGGCAAAATGCTTGCTTGAGAAAGGATTGTTATAATGGCAAAAAATCAACATAATGCAGGGCTTCATTATAGACCTCTCAATCAACTTGGATTATCAAACTTCAATGATTATATAGAAAATCCCATTGATAGTCGTTTTAGTTTAATCCGCCCCCTCTAAAATGTGGTAAGCTTTTTGGACTTTGCAAAGCTGATCGTCAAAAAGAAAAGCTTCAGAAACATTGCCCGTGGCATCCGCTTCTAAAAAATGAGGCATTCACATTAGAGATCAACGGAGAAGCTGAATACATTTGGTATTGTAAAGAATGCGATTATTATTATATGAACCCCTTTTGGCGAAATGGAGAAAAACGCATCCTTGATGTTTATCATAAGGTTCCTGTTCGCCGACTTATAAAAACAGCTATATAGCTTTGATTATGATTTGCCGATTGCCGAAAAGCAGTCGGCTTTTTTGTTTCCGTCGAACACTTTTTGTGTTTGCTCATATCATTTCATCTATCATTCATCAATCAAAAATGATAGATGAAATGAGGGCATTGTTCCATACGGCGGCTTGAGCAGCAGCGGAAAGCCCTCTGCAGCTTGCAGTTTTATTAAATGTCCGTGCTCCAAGCCGCGTTTTTATCCACCCATCCATGAAAGGCGGTGCTATTATGCAGTTTTTGACCCACATTATTTTTCTCCTGAATCTCCTCAAGACCCTTATCAACCATTTCAGCTAAGGACGGTGACTGAATGGAAACCGTTCTCAAAGCCATTGCCGACTGGATCAAAGGCATCCTGACGGCAGGCATTATGTCCAATCTCTCCGGCTTGTTTGATGATGTGAACACCCAAGTGGGCAACATCGCACAGCAGGTGGGCACCAAGCCCTCCAGCTTTGAGCCACGGGTGTTCGCCATGATCGAATCGCTGTCCCGGAACGTGGTGCTGCCCATTGCAGGCATCATCCTGACCTTTATCGCCTGTTACGAACTGATCGAGATGATTACCCAGCACAACAATATGGCACAGTTTGAGCCTGCCCTCATCATGCGCTGGATTTTTAAGACTGCTATTTCGGTGTGGCTCATCAGCAATACTTTTGACATCGTGATGGCGGTGTTCGATGTCACCCAAAAGGTGGTATCCGATTCCAGCAGCATCATTGCCGGAAATACCCGTGTCAACGACATTGGCTTGTCCATGCTGCAATCCAGCCTGATGCAGATGGACGTTGGTCCCCTGTTCGGGCTGTTTTTGCAGTCCTTCTTCATTGGCATCACCATGCGCATCCTGTCCATCGTTATTTTCGTCATCGTCTACGGAAGAATGATTGAAATTTACTGCATGGTGAGCCTTGCGCCCATCCCCATGGCGACCTTCGGCAACCACGAGCAGAGCCACATGGGGCAGAACTACCTGAAATGCCTGTTTGCACTGGGTTTTCAGGGCTTTCTCATCCTCATCTGCGTGGCGATTTATGCGGTGCTGATCCAGAGCGTGGCAATTTCCGGGGATGCCATCAACTCCATTTGGAGCATTGTGGGCTACACCGTTCTGCTCTGTTTCAGCCTGTTCAAGACCAGCTCCGTGACAAAATCCGTCCTCGGAGCGCATTAAAAAGGAGGTGCTTTATTGGCTGCGTATATCTCTGTGCCCCGTGATTTGACCAAGGTCAAATCCAAAGTGGCGTTCAACCTGACCAAACGGCAGCTCGTCTGCTTTGGCACAGCGGCTCTCATTGGAGTGCCGCTGTTTTTTGTTCTCCGGGACTCCGGCGGCAACACTGCCGCCACCCTCGGCATGATGGCGGTGATGCTGCCAGCGTTCTTTCTTGGGATGTACGAGAAAAACGGTCAGCCCATGGAAAAGCTGCTGTCGTACTATGTGCAGTCCCGGTTTCTCCGCCCGAAGATTCGCCCCTACAAGACCAACAACTACTATGCGATTTTGATGAAGGGAGGCATGACCTATGATTCCGTTTTGGAAAAAGACCGGTAAGCACAGCAAGCCGCAGTCTGCGCAGAAGCGCAGGCAGAACGCAAAGCCTGCTGTGCCCCGGACCGCCCAGCAGTCCATCCCCATGCAGCGGATGTTTGAGGATGGCACCTGCAGGGTGAAGCCCAACTACTACACCCGCACTATCCAGTATCAGGACATCAATTACCAGCTCGCCCAGCAGGAGGACAAGACGGCGATTTTCGAGGAATGGTGTTCCTTCCTCAACTTTTTTCGACAGCTCCATCAAATTTGAACTGTCCTTTGTGAACATGGCAACCGACAGCACCGAGTTTGAAAAGAGCATCCGCATCCCGTTCCAGAAGGACGGCTTTGACGATGTGCGTGCGGAGTACAGCCAGATGCTGCGCCAGCAGCTTGCCAAGGGCAATAATGGTCTGACCAAGACCAAATTCATCACCTTTGGTGTGGAGGGCGAAAGCATGGCGCAGGTCAAGCCCCGGCTCGACCACATCCAAAATGATTTGCTCAACAACTTTCACCGACTGGGGGTGCAGGCAAAGCCCCTGAACGGTGTCCAGCGGCTGAAACTCATGCACGATATGTTCAACATGGACGGCGCATCCAAGTTTCACTTTGACTGGAAAGACCTTGTGAAAAGCGGCCTTTCGGTGAAGGATGCCATTGCGCCTACCGCCTTTGCCTTCAAGAACAGCCGCACCTTCCAGATGGGCGGCATTTTTTGCGCCGCCAGCTTTCTGAGCATCACGGCATCCGACATCAGCGACCAGCTTTTGAAGGATTTTCTGGATATGGATTCTTCCCAGATCGTTACGATGCACATCCAGTCTGTTGACCAGAACAAAGCCATCAAGACGGTGAAGCGCACCATCACGGAACTGGACCGCAGCAAGATTGAGGAGCAGAAAAAAGCAATCCGTGCCGGGTATGATATTGACATCATCCCGTCCGATTTGGCAACTTACGGACGGGATGCGAAAGCCCTGCTCAAAGAGTTGCAGAGCCAGAACGAGCGGATGTTCCTCGTCACTTTTCTGGTGTTGAACACCGGGCGCACGGAGCAGGAGCTGGAAAACAACGTCTTTCAGGCTAGCTCCATCGCCCAGAAGCACAACTGCAACCTGTGCCGCCTTGATTTCCAGCAGGAGCAGGGCTTGATGAGCAGTCTGCCGCTGGCGGATAACCAGATTGAGATTCAGCGGGGACTGACCACCAGCAGCACTGCCATCTTCATCCCCTTTACCACACAGGAATTGTACCAGTCTGGCAAAGAAAGCCTGTATTACGGCCTGAACGCCCTGTCCAACAACCTTATCATGGTGGACCGGAAGAAGTTGAAGAACCCCAATGGCCTGATTTTGGGTACTCCCGGCTCCGGCAAAAGTTTCTCAGCAAAGCGTGAAATTGCAAACGCCTTTCTGGTGACGGATGATGATATTATTGTGAACGATCCCGAAGGCGAAGTGCGACACGAAGTCGCGTAATGTATTGCGTGTAAACGCTACTCTATCCATTTGGAGTAACCCTACTGTGACCTGCACTGGTCAAAAGCCGGCGTTGGGAAGCTCACAGGACAATATGGGAAATCTGCCAGCCTAAAAGCAGACGTACCGTTAGGGTAAAGAATGCTATGTCGAATGTAATGTGAACCATCGTAAGGATCGTTACAGGGAATAGGTGAAATAAGGCTGATACACCTACACCAAAAGGTGCTGGAGGTGGCCAAGGGCCTTTCGCTACCCCGAAGCAAATGGACACAAATCCTCCCGGTTCAAAGATGGCGGCTAAGGCATTCATGAATTATGCATTACGTGGAACGTGGAACGTGGAAAACCCTATGCACTCCTTTAATAAAGGTATCGACCTCGCAAGAGGGAGAAACGGTGCAGAGGGTATGAGATGGAATAAAAAGCGAACGGTTCACTGCAACGGTGAACATAGGGGTTCAAAATTTGCCCTGACCTGAAAGGGTGCTGACTTATTCCGGGTATTTCATGGCAAGATTGGAGGTATTCCTGTGAACGATAAGTATTCAACGACGGAAGGTAAAACTTCTGAGAAGCTGTCGGACGAAGCTATGTTGAGTGCCCAATGGAAAAACATTGACTGGCATAAGGCAGAGCAGGAAGTCAACAGGCTACAGATCAGGATTGTCAAGGCAACTCAGCAAAAAGACTACAACGCAGTAAAACGACTTCAGTATCTTCTGACACATTCCTTTTACGCCAAAGCACTGGCTGTTAAGCGTGTCGTTACCAACGATGGGCGCAAGACTCCCGGTGTGGATGGTGTTCTCTGGAACACCCCGGCGAAGAAAATGAAAGCGGTTCTATCGCTGACAGATAAAGGGTATCGTGCGCGTCCTCTCCGTAGAGTGTATATCGAAAAGAAGGACAAGAAGAAAAAGCGTCCATTGGGCATTCCTACAATGTATGACCGCGCAATGCAGGCTCTCTATGCTTTGGCACTGGAGCCGGTGGCGGAAACAACAGCAGATGGGAAATCCTTTGGTTTCCGAAAAGGAAGATGCGCACAGGATGCCTGCGAATATCTGTTCAATGCACTGTCGCGCAAGCACATTTCTCCGAAGTGGGTTTTGGAGGGTGACATCAAAGGTTGTTTCGACCATATCAGCCATGATTGGCTTCTGGCGAACATCCCCATGGACAAGAACATTTTGAAGCAGTTCTTAAAGGCGGGATTTATCTATCAGCGCGAACTCTTTCCTACCGAGGAAGGAACTCCGCAAGGTGGTATTATCTCCCCCATTCTGGCGAATATGACGCTGGATGGCATCGAGAAGAAGCTGGTCGAACGCTTTCACACGAACGCGCTCGGTAAGGTCGATTCAAGATTTAAGAATGCCCACAAAGTAAACTTCGTCCGCTATGCAGACGATTTTGTGGTCACAGCGGCAACACCTGAACTGGCTCTTGAAGCAAAGGAGCTAATTCGAGAGTTTCTCGCTGAACGCGGATTGGAACTTTCTGACGAAAAGACCATTGTCACCAACATTGACGATGGTTTCGACTTCCTCGGCTGGAACTTCAGAAAGTATAACGAAAAGCTGATTATCAAGCCTTCCCAAAAGGCGGTCAAGGCTATCGTTTCCAATATCTCTGACACGATTCTCCGCAGAGGAAAAGCGTGGCAGCAAGATGTTCTGATTATGAAGTTGAATGAACAAATTCGAGGTTGGACTAATTACCACCAGTCCGTATGCGCAAGTGATGCGTTCGCGCATCTGGACTACGTCCTGTACGAACTGCTGTGGCGATGGGCTAAAAGACGGCACCCAAAGAAGAACAAGTGGTGGATTTCCACGAGATACTGGCATCGGGTCGGTAATCGGAACTGGGTGTTCTCTACGGAAAACAAGGAGCTGATACGGGTGGACAGCACAGCCATTGTGCGACATACCAAGATAAAAGCTACTGCAAATCCGTTCCTCGATGAGGCGTATTTCCAAAAAAGGAAATTCGATAAAGGAATGCACCGGCTGACTGGAAAATTCAAGACGATTTGGAAAAACCAGAACGGGCTGTGCTACCACTGCGGAATGCCGATGGATGTAACGGAAGAAAGAGAAATCTTCTACCTTGCACCAAAGGCAAAGACTGGCGTGGAAGATGTTCGTAATATGCGCTACGTTCATTGCGCCTGTCAGAGAATTTATGCTGAGAACCGCTTGAAGAAGTGATGAAATGCTTGAGCCGTATGACGGGAAACTGTCACGTACGGTTCTTAGGCGGGAAGGCGGTGGTAACACCGCTGACCCAGCCGATTACTCGCCGCTGGTGAATCGTTTGAAGGGTCAGGTCATCAAAATTTCGCCCAACAGTACCCAGTTCATCAATCCCATGGACATCAATGCCAACTACTCCGAGGAAGATAATCCCCTATCCCTGAAAGCTGACTTTATTCTTTCTTTGTGTGAGCTGGTGGTGGGCGGCAAAGAAGGGCTGCTGCCGGTGGAGAAAACCGTCATCGACGCTGTGTGCATCTGATCTACCGCAAATATTTTGCGAACCCCTGCCCGGAGAATATGCCCATCCTTGAGGACTTGTACAACGCCCTGCTCCAACAGGACGAAAAAGAAGCCCACCATGTTGCCACCGCACTGGAGATCTACGTCAAGGGCAGTCTGAACCTGTTCAACCATCGCACTAACGTGAACGTCAATAACCGCATCGTCTGCTACGACATCAAGGAACTGGGCAAACAGATGAAGAAACTCGGTATGCTCATTGTGCAGGATCAGGTGTGGGGGCGTGTCACGGCAAACCGCAGCAGCGGCAAGTCCACCCGGTATTATATGGATGAGATGCACCTGCTTCTGAAAGAGGAGCAGACCGCCGCTTATTCCGTGGAGATCTGGAAGCGTTTCCGCAAGTGGGGCGGTATTCCCACGGGGCTGACCCAGAACGTGAAAGACCTTCTTTCTTCCCGTGAAGTCGAGAATATTTTCGAGAACAGCGACATGATCATCATGCTGAATCAGGCGGCAGGAGACCGGCAGATCCTCGCAAAGCAGCTCAACATCTCGCCCCATCAGCTTTCCTATGTGACCCACTCCGGCGAGGGCGAAGGGCTGCTGTTTTTCGGCAATGTCATTCTGCCGTTTGTGGACCGTTTCCCCACCGATCTGGAACTCTACCGCATTATGACCACCAAGTTGGGTGAAGTCTCGGAGGGCGCGCAGAAATGAGTGAACCGAAGCTGAACATCAAAGAGAAAACGTCCGCAAAAAAGACCCGTTCTCCCCCGAAAAAAGCCAAGGCAGAGCAGACGGTGCCCAAAAAGAAAAAGTTGAAAACCGATGCAGATAAAGCTGCGGAAAAGGCACAGCATCTGCGGTTTGGCAAGGCGGAACTGACCCCGGACGAGCTGAGCCGGTTGAGCAAAGCACAGAAGCGGGAAATGTACGCCGCTCATGCCGCCCGGTCTGCGGTGCACCGGGAGGTTGACCAGTACGAGGACGACAATGTGGGCACGCAGGCGTTGAGCGAGGGCGAAAAAGCGGCAGGAAATGTCCGTGATATTTCCAAAAGCCGCTATGCCCGGAAGCTCAAGAAGAAAGCCAAGATGCAGGGCAAGAAAGGCTCCAAAACCGCTAAATCTTCCGCATCGGAGCCGACTGCGGCACAAGATGCAGGCGCATCCGGCACCGGCGAGGGCGGCTCCAACTGGCTTTCACGCTGGAAACAGCGGCAAGAAATCCACAAAACTACTATGCCGCCGCACGGTCTGGCACGGCGGTGCAGAGCGCAGGTGGCAAGGCGGCATCCAACGGTGCATCTGCTGCCCGGTCCAGCATGGAACAGGCGGTAGAAAAGAGCAAAACCGCCGTCAGCACCGCTGTAAAGGGGCTGATGAATGCCGCCAAGAGCAACGCACACGTTCTGGTGATCGTGGGCGTTTTTCTTTTGCTCATCCTCATGGTCATGTCTGGTTTTTCCTCCTGCGGCATCCTCTTTTCCGGCGGCACACAGGTGTCCGGGCAGACCATGTACTCTGCCGAGGACCGGGACATCCGGGGCGCAGAACAGGACTACAAGAAGCTGGAAAAGGAACTGGATAAAAAGATCAAGCGCACCCCTACCGACCACCCCGGCTACAACGAGTACCAGTATCACCTTGACCCCATCGAGCATGACCCGTGGCAGCTCACTTCGTATTTGACCACACTCTACGACGACTACACCCGGTCGGAGGTACAGGGCAAGTTGAAGGAGACCTTCAAAAAGCAGTACAAGCTGACCACATGGGTGGAGGTGCAGATACGGTATAAGACCGTCTGGGTCATCAGCCCGGCAGGAATCCCGGTTCCCACGCAGGTGCCCTATGAGTACCGCATCTTCCACACCAAGCTGGTCAATCGTGGCTTGGAGGTGGTCATCCGGGAAGAATTGGATGCTGACCAATGGAAACGCTACGAGATCTTTCAGGATACGTTGGGTGGCAGACCTTATCTTTTTAATGGAGGCTTGCCGCCCGGTGGCTCCGATGGCTCCGGCACACCGGGCATCGACTATACCGTTCCGGCAGAAGCCCTGACCGACAGCGAATTTGCCGCCATCTACAAGGAAGCCCAAAAGTATGTGGGCACGCCCTACGTCTGGGGCGGTTCCACCCCGGAAACCGGGTTTGACTGCTCTGGCTACGTCTGCTGGGTGTACAACCAGAACGGCTATGATGTGGGGCGCACCACGCCAACGGCTTGTGGAACAAGAGCCAACACATCAGCGAGGCCGAAGCAAAGCCCGGTGACCTTGTTTTCTTCGAGGGAACGTATGATACCCCCGGAAAAAGTCACGTTGGAATCGTGCGTCCAGTAAGGACGATAGTAGAAGTAGAGAAAGGAGGCTGTGGCTAAGGTACTACCCCGCAAAGCAACGCGTGAATCCACCTGCTTTACCGAAAGTCGAAAGATGTACGGGAAAAGAGCACGGCAGGAAAGCGGTAAGTTGCCTAAAGACAATCGGGCACGACTGAACCGCAAGGATAAGTGAATATAAGGATAAAACTGAATTGTTTAAGGTGAGTTCCAAGCCCTCGTTACGTGTGGGCAAAGGAAAATTGTCTGAAACCTTTGGTACAGAGACCATAGGAAATAGAGTCCTTCCTATGGGTTGCTAATCCCCTGTACGGCACGTCGGAGAACCGATAGTAACGGAACGAAAGCATATCCGATAATTCACATTGACCTACTACTATCGTCAACTGGAGATTGTCTAAACCAGAACGCTTGAAAAAGCTATGTGTAATGCAGTAATGTGATAAATTTCAAAGCTATGCTAGAAAGATGACACTGAAAATCTGGCATGACAACGGAGCTTCTATAGTAGTCCGAGAATCCTGAATTGACAGGAAAAGCCGTAAAATCGGATGCGGGAAAGCCGCTCACATGGCGAAGAGAAGCAGTTTTTTGCGCATTAAAATCAGAAATTGATTAGAGAGGAAAGCCTCAATGAAATCAACAATGGAGATTTTAACAAAATTACAAGAAAATTCCCAAAAGAACCAAGATGAAGTGTTTACACGACTGTACCGCTATCTTTTGAGGCCGGATATTTACTTCATTGCCTACCAGCATCTTTACTCCAATAAGGGTGCAGGAACGAAGGGTGTGAATGATGATACGGCTGATGGATTTAGCGAGCAGTATGTGACAGCCATCATTGAAGCATTGAGAACAGGGTCATATGAACCCAAGCCGGTACGCAGAACCTATATTCAAAAGAAGAACGGTAAGCTGCGCCCGTTGGGACTTCCTGTATTCGCTGACAAGCTGGTGCAAGAAGCTATCCGTATGATTCTGGAAGCCATCTACGAGCCAATTTTCTCTATCTATTCCCACGGCTTTAGACCGGGCAGAAGCTGCCACACGGCACTTGCCATGATTAAGCATGAGTTTACCGGAGCAAAGTGTTCATTGAGGGCGACATCAAGGGATGCTTTGATAACATCGACCATTCCACGCTGATTGGTGTGCTGAACCGAAAAATCAAGGACGCTCGTTTTCTGAACCTGATTCGTATGTTTCTGAAAGCCGGCTATATGGAAGATTGGAACTTCCATGAAACCTATAGCGGATGCCCGCAGGTGGAATCATCTCCCCGATTCTTGCAAACATTTATCTGAACGAACTGGACAGGTATATTATGCAGCTGAAGAAGGAATTTGACCACGGATACAATCCGAGAAACTTTACGGAAGAATACAACACGATAAGGCACAAACGAGATGCACTGCATGAGAAAATCAAGAAAGCTGAAGGAACAATGCGGGAGCAGCTGATTGCTCAGCACAAGCAACTGACAAAGCAGTTATTTCGGACACCTGCAAAAGCGTGTACCGATAAGCGATTGAAATATGTTCGCTATGCAGATGACTTTCTGATTGCAGTCAATGGGACAAGAGAGGAATGCGAAGCGATTAAGGCAAAACTCACGGATTTTGTCCGGGACACTCTGAAAATGGAGTTGAGTCAAGAAAAGACCCTTATTACGCACAGCAATACTCCTGCCCGATTCCTTGGTTTTGATGTTCGGGTGCGCAGGGATGCCAGTGTCAAACGCTCTGGAAAACGAAAAATGCGTACTATGAACAACAAAGTGGAACTCAATATTCCACTGAAAGATAAGGTGGAGACCTATTTACTGTCCCATAGCATCGCTAAAAGGGATGGAAAGAGGTTGATTCCTATTCATCGCCCCATTCTGCTGAACCGCACGGATTTGGAAATCGTAATGATTTATAATGCGGAACTCCGAGGGCTCTGTAACTATTATGCCATTGCAAGCAACTTCAACAAGCTCGTTTACTTTTGGCTATCTGATGGAATACAGCTGTCTGAAAACACTCGCAAACAAGCATCGCTCCCGAATTTCTAAGGTTCGTTATGAATACAGAGATGGGACTGGCGCATGGGGTGTTCCGTATGAAACCAAAAAGGGAAAACGCCGTATGATGTTCGCTAAGTACAGCGATTGCAAAGGCAAAGATTTGACGGAAAAAGTGCCCGATTTGGCGTATCGCTATTCGCACAACACAACCTCCTTCGAGGAACGTCTGAAGGCCAAAGTCTGTGAAGTCTGCGGCTGTACAGACAGCGATAGCTATGAAATCCACCATGTAAACAAGGTCAAAAACCTGAAAGGTAAAGCTGATTGGGAAAAAGTCATGCTGGCAAAGAGGCGCAAGACAATCGTTGTGTGCCACAAATGCCACATGAGAATTCATCATGGAACTAAAACGGAATAACTTTTGAAATGGAGCAAAAAATGGGGAGCCGTGTGCGTTGAGAGGCGCAAGCACGGTTCTGGGAGAGGTCTGTGCAAACCTGTCGTAGAAATACGATAAGGCGGCACTTTCCTACTCTACTACCTCGGCAATGGCATGATGGTCAGTGCCGGAGACCCCATCAAGTACGCAAACATTCACTCGTCCTACTGGGAGAAGCATCTCGCCGGGTTCGGACGGCTTTCAAAATGATTGGAGAAGTTACTATGAGCGAAAAATCGGATAAGCTGCGGGCGATGCTGGAAAAAGAGAAGGAGCGCCGCATCAAACTGAACAACCGCATCGAGATTCTGGAACGGCGCATTCAGGAGGAGGATTCCGCCGAGGTCAACGAGATGGTGCGGACTGCAAAGGTCACGCCGGAACAGCTTGCCGCCCTGCTGCGGCAGTCGGCAACCGCCACCCCGAACCCGGCTGCGCTGTCTGCCGTGGGTGCAACTTTTGAGAAGGAGGTCGGTGCAGATGAAGATTAAGAAACTGGGTGCGCTGCTGGTATCGGCGGCACTGTGCGCTGGCATGGCGGCTCCTGCCTTTGCCTTCGAGGGCGAAGCCGCCCCGGTGGAGCAGCCGGTTCTGCCGGAAGTCGTGGAGGAAGATGTTGTCACCGTCACGGACGAAACCTCTGGTGCCCTGACCCCGGAGGGCAACCTGACGCTGGTGGACGATTATCACACCAACTATTCCGATGGCAGCGGACAGCAGTTTATCACGCTGGTGTCGAAGTCGGGTGCGACTTTCTATCTGATGATTGACCGCAACGCCAAGGGGCAGCAGACCGTTCACTTTATGAACCTTGTGGACGAAGCCGACCTTCTGGCTCTGATGGAGGAAGATGCTGCCGATGCCTACACCGCTGAAAAAGAAGCAGCGGCGCAGGCGGAACAGGACAGGCTGAAAGCCGAGGAAGAAGCGAAAAAAGCCGCCGAAGAAGCGGCAGCATCCGGCACGGAACAGCCCAAGGAAAACAAGGTCACAAAGATCGCATCCGGCTTTTTGGGTGTGGTGGTGCTGATTGCACTGGCAGCAGGTGGCGGCTTCTATTTCTATCACCAGCAGATGCAGAAGAAAAAAGCCGAAAAAGAAGCCCTCGACCCCGATGCAAACTACACCGAGGACAAGGGCGATTTTGAGATCCCTACCGATGTGCCGGACGAGGACGAAACCCCGGACGAGCAGGACACTGAACCCATCTGATTTCAAGGCGGCATTTTGCCGCCGTACATATCCAAATGAAAACAGATTGGAGGGAACGCTTATTTCAATTCTAGTTGTAGCAGAAAAGCCCTCGGTTGCCATGTCCTACGCCAAAGTCCTCGGTGCCACCAACCGTCAGGACGGCTACCTTGAGGGCAACGGTTATCTGGTAAGCTGGTGCGTGGGTCATCTGGTGGAGCTTGCTCCGCCCAATATCTACGATGCCAAATACGTCAAGTGGAGCATCGCAGATCTGCCCATCCTGCCGGAAAGG
>ENA-OPZY01000011-OPZY01000011.1-human-gut-metagenome-genome-assembly--contig:-NODE-11-length-20135-cov-0.927129_pt1 | contig 20135 bp, 26 predicted proteins | sample MGYA00242488_ERZ504513 | MGnify/ENA primary metagenome ERZ504513 (study PRJEB26092, sample SAMD00036247) | human gut metagenome | host: Homo sapiens | study: EMG produced TPA metagenomics assembly of...
AGAGCACATACGCAGCCACTAATGCATAAATCAGGAAATAGGCCAATGACTTTCCGCCTACAATGCGGAGCGTACCCTGATACTGCCGGCTGATGGGGACCAAGTCTTTGAAGCGGTTATTCTCACGGGCGGTTCCTGCTGAAAGTCCGATGCCTAACAATAGCGTCTGCTGTATAATCAGGATGAGCACAGCTGGAATCAGGAAGCTGGCAAATCCGTCTTGCGGGTTGAATAGCGATATATCTTCGTATTCAATGGGAGCCGTACTGATCTCATCCTGCCGTTCCGTTGTATTTCCCATTCGCTGTATCTGATTTTTTTATTTAAGGTAAGTGAAGCGTTGGTACTTGCCAATACTAGTGCTTTGTAGTATAGCATACCACTCATGTCACAATAAATACTGACTGTAGTTTGTTTTCCGGAGGAAATGTCTTTACTGAAGCTTTCCGGAATGTAGAGAATGCCATATACCCTTGTTTCTTTCAGTAGGTTTTTCCCTTCTTCCATATCCGCACAATGCGACTGGATATGCACATCGGCGCTTGCATCAACGTACGGATAAACTGGCGGCTGAGTGCCGTGTTGCTGTTGTCAATCACCGCTACAGGCACTTCTCGTACCACCTCATTGGTATAAATAAAGGCATATACCAGCGGGTAGGCCAGCGGGACAAGCAAGAAGAAAATAAGTACGCCCTGGTCTTTGAAAACGGCTTTCAGTTCCTGCTTGCATATATGGAAGAGACCTGCAAAGCCTTGTTGTATGGTTTGTTTTAACGATTCTTTTTTCATGAACGCAAAGGGTTAAGGGATATAGACATAATGCAGCATGGCCGTGCGTATTCTTTTCAGGAAGAAGAAAGGCAGGAGCATGAATAGCAGCAGGGCGGTAACGGCATGCCAGGCATAAATGACCGGATAACCGTTTAAGGCCAAATTCACGTAGAGCAGGAAATAATGCCGCAAGGGGAACAAGACGGATAAAGCCTGCAGTGTAGGGTGCATCGCCATGACCGGGAAAGTGAATCCCGAGATGGAGAATGAAATGACTCCCCACAGAGAAGCAGCACTCAATGCCAGACGGAGTGAACCGAACAAACCGAAAAGGAATACGCCGAATGCTTGTGAAGCAAGTACCAGCAGCAGCCCGGCTAACAGCATCGGGAAAATCCCGCTGTGACACGGATAGTGCAGGAATCCGTACAAGTACACATTATAGAACGTGGCCATGATGAAGAACGTCACGGTTTGAGGAATCAATTTCCCCACCAGTGCCGTCACAATGGAGTTATCGGCCAGTTGCATCAATTCTTTTGAAGTCTTTTCCTTTAATTCTGTTCCGATGGTATATACGGTAGTCAGGAAAATGAGCAGCATCAGAATGCCCGGAAACAAGGTATTACACAGGTACACCGAGTAGTTCAGCCAGGGGTTGTTCAGTGCATGGGTAGAAATGACTACCGGTTGCAGGAAGGCAAGTGCCTGGTCTTCGGTGGCTCCTTTGGCTAATAGAGTTGCTTGTCCCACGGCTGCAGAGGCTAACTCTGACATGGTTCTCTGGTCCTTGTAGAGCAAGGAACCTGCTATCAGGGTTAAGAATAGTTGACATAGAAAGATACCTTAGGCTGTCTGCTGGCGAAGGGCTTCTTCGGTCGTTCCTTTCGGAATGTAATAGAATGAATAAATCTCTCCGCGCTGTACGGCCTGTCTTGCTTCTGTGACACTTGGGTAATGCGCTACAATCTGGGTCTGCTGAAACGCGTCCAGGTTGCGGATAATGTTGCGTGTCGTGGCGGTGTTGTCGAGGTCCACCACTCCTGCAGGCAAATTGGTCGGCAGCCCGTTTTCCATCAGGGTGGTGAAAAACAGGAAACAGAACAATGGAGCGATGACCATGCAGAACAGGTACATCGGCTTGGTGGCAATGCGGAGAATTTCTCTTCGCATCACTTTCAGGTAACATTGATAGGTGGTTGTCGACATGTGGATTTATTTTTCAATGATAGCAGACATACCCGGACGTAAATTTTCTACAGGCTGTACGGGTTTTGCCTTTACTTCAAAAGTCTTCAGGTCAAACTGACCGGTGGTCTTGGTGGCTTTCCATGCGGCATACGTACCTAAGTCCTTCATGACTGTCACCTGGAATTCAGCTTCTTTTTCCAGGGCAGGCACGTAGGCTTTAATCTTGCTTCCTACGGTGAAGTCTTTCAGAAAATCCTCACGTACGTTGAATGTCACCCACATGTCATCCAGTTGGGCTACGTTCATGATGGGAGCGCCTGTACCAACCAGTTCACCTACTTTCGGGAAGATTTCGGCCACTTCTCCATCGGCTGCAGCTACTAAGTAAGTTTCCGATACGTAAGAAGAAACCTCGGCTACAGCTCCTTTTGCACGTTCTACCTGTGCGGCAGCCATGGCCTTGTCTTCACGCTGTGCACCATTCTTGGCCATTGTGTACTGTGCATTGGCTGCACGTTCGGTTGCCTTCATGGCATCGTATTGTGCTTTTGCTTCATCTCTTTTCTGTGCGGTCATCACTCCTTCTTCGTACAGGCGGTTCACACGGTTGTATGATTTTTCGGCAATCTCCAGTCCTGCTTTGGCTTTCTGCCACATTTCGTATGCGGCCTGCAGTTGCTCGCTTCTTGTACCTCGCAGGGCCTTCTCGTTCAGTGCCTGTGCAGCCTGTTCGGCAGCTTGTGCCTGCGACAATTTAGCCATTACATCCGGAGCTTCCAGAATAGCCAGTGTATCACCCGCTTTCACTTTATCTCCTTCGCTGACAAAGAATTTCAGGATACGTCCCGGTACCTTGCTCGATACCCTGTATTCTGTGGCTTCAGCCTGGCCTTGTATGATTTCAGGACCTTTTCCTAAGGTGAAGAATCCGATGATGCTGACGATAACGATTACGGCTAACAATGTAAAGAAGGCCAGCATGATATTGTTGCGTTGAGTCTTTTCCATATATCTGTATTATTTTAAAATTCCCATTGATTTGTTCAAATAAAGTTCACTCATTTTGACGTCTATCTGTGCGTCTATTTTTCCAGCTTGCGCCGAGAACCAGGCAGTTTGTGCTTCCAGCACGTTGCTGGTCGGAATGACTCCTTCCTTAAATCCCAAATTGGCATAGCGCAGGTTTTCTTCTGCTTTTTCCATGTTCTTTTCGGCTAAAGCTAATTTTCTTGGTCGATTCATTTACCTTATAGGAGTTCTGTGTTACCTGGAGTTCCACTTTTTCTTTGATGTCTTCCAGTTTGTAGCGGGCGATGTTCGCTTCTGCCTTTGCGGCCTTTACCTTATAGATACCTTCTCCCCAGTGGAATACAGGGATTTTTACGACGATTCCGGCAGCCCACATGCCACGGAATTTATTTTCAAATCCGTTGACGAGCGATGGGTTGGTCACTAAGTAATTGGCGGTCAAAGCTACAGAAGGAAGAAAATCCGCGCGAACTACGTTTACTTTCTGGCGATAGATTTCCGATGCCAATTCCAGACTCTTCAGCTCTTCACGGTTGCTGAGAGCCGTGCTTACGTTCGCCTCCGTATAGGTGTTGGGGAGGGGCAAGTCTTTCATGCTTTCATCGGCCAGTTGGAAATCGGTTTCCAACGGAAGACCACAGAGCTGGCACAAAAGCATTTTTGAGAGGTTCAAGCCATTATCTACCTGAGTAAGCATCATTTCGGCTTCATTCACTTTCACTTTGACACTTAATCCGTCGGCTTTGGTAGCCACCCCTTCTTTTATCATCTTGTCTACGTCCGAATCCAGTTTCTGTACCAGTTCCAAAAAATTCTCTGCCAGTTTTTTCTTATTGACGAGTGAAATGATTTGCCAGTAAATCTGGTCCGTCTGCAGGATAAGATCTTGCATACCCGTGGCATGCTGTGATTCAGCCAGACGTTCTGCATATTTGGTAATCTTGTTGTAGGCAATGATTTTTCCACCCATAAAGAGAGGCTGGGTGAGGGTCGCAGCTCCCACCGTCATGTTTCGGGTATCTGTACGGAAGGCATCCACCAGACCTTGTCCTACGGCGTTCAGTCCATCCGTAAGTCCGGCCACAGCACCCGGCAGCAATCCTTGCAATCCGGCAGCCAGTCCGGGATTTGCCGCAGCAAGTTGTTTCATGGCAGCCTGGAATTCAGCCGACTGCATACCTTGCTGCAACTGGTTTCCTAAGTTGGTACCCATGTTACCGATGCTTTGCTTCTGTGCATCACTGAGCAGGGATATTTCTTTTTGCGTACGCATATATCCCCCTGTAAGATCAATTTTAGGCAGATAATTAGTGAATGCAGCCTTCTTCTCATAGTGGGCGGCATTGACTTTTTCCTGTGAAATTCGCAGCTCTTTGTTGTTGGCCAGAGCGAGCGCCCGGCAACTGTCCAGAGTAAGTACTTGTTGGGCATAACTGCTGAGAGTTGCGCCAAGCAGTAAGAGTAAACTTGTAATTCTTTTCATTACTGATGCTGACTTTTTATTTGGTTGCTTATGCAACATTGCAAATGTATGACATTAGAACAAATAGTCAAAGCGTTTTGTTGAAAAGAATCAGTAATAAATTTAATTTTTGCTGAGCGTGTGTCTTACCGGTTACTTTTATCTTTTTATGCGGTTGTAATGAGGCTTCCGTGCAATGGGGTCAACCAGCAATTGTACATGCTTGGAAGTCCGGCTGCGGCTTAAAGTCGTAGTATCTTCTGATTCGTCCGGATTGGTAACCACCGGGAAACTTCCGTTTTCCATTCTATATAGAACCGGTTGCATAAGCTGGTCTTCAGCCGAACCAAAATCTCCTAATTCAGCTCCATAGTTTCTTCTATTTCGAAATCCGGCAATAATCCGTTCTTGAAATAGTCATAATATCCTTGTGAGTTGCTCAGGTAAGTAGTGGTGAGCCATAATTCAATGCCTGGAGCTTCTGCATTGGTAAACAGTTGCTGAGCCACATTCTTTCCGAAAGTGGCTGCTCCTACCTGATACAAACGACCTTCCATATAGGGCTTCAGGCAGTTGATGACAATTTCAGAAGCGGAGGCAGTATTGCCCGAAGTGAGGATATACAGGTTTTGATAAGACAGACTTGCTCCTCCGGTCAGCGGACTGGATTCGAAGTTCAGTGTTTCCGTTTTATTGATTTTGTCATTGTAAGTCATGTGCAGGAAAGGCTGTCCCATTGCCGTAGCGGGAGCCAAAGCCGAGCAAAGCTGCTGCGATGTATTTACATATCCTCCCGGATTGTAGCGCAAGTCCAGGATATATCGTCAAACTGCTGTCCGTTCAGTTGTGAAAACGCTTCCTTGAGTGCATCGGTACTTTCTCCAAATTCGTTGTACAGCAGGTAGAACGCTTTTCGTGAACCCGAGGAGATGATGCCGTATTTAAGTACATCTTGTTCTTCCACGTAGCGAGGTTCCGGCATCTGGACTACTCCAAGCGTATCAAATTCCACGTAGTTGAATTCCGGGTCGTCCACCTCTTCCGGATAAGGATTGTATTTACCTAATGTAAAACTGTACGCTTTTGTCGGTCGGGTGATATAAGTGGAATAATCACTTGTGGATACTTTCTGGTTGTCTACAGCAATAATCCAGTCACCTCGTTTTAGTCCGGCTTCTTCTGCTGGCGAATTAGGCTGTGTATACAAGACTCTCAGCGCATTTGTTCCTCCTTCAGTACGTACCAAGGCCGCTTCAAAACCGAAACAGGGATAAGTGCTGGTGGCACGCGAGGTAGTAAACACGGAGTCTACATGAGAAAACACATACCCGTTTTTCTGGTCTTTGGAGGATGCGGCTGAAGTAAGAAACTCAGCGGCTTCTTGAAAAAGTCCAGTTTCTCTTCTGCCGGAATATCTTCATAAAAAAGATAGTTTTCCTGCATCACCTCGTAAATCCATGTCTTGGTGGCAATCAGGGCATAGTATTCTCCTGAGCGGTCTTCTCCGCAGGAAGATAGCAGGCCCATTAGTGCAAGCCAACCGTATATCAGGTGACTGATGTGCTTTTTCATGTTTTCTGAAAATTATTTCATGCGGAATGAACCCTGACCAATCATGCTGCCGTCGGCGAATATATACACGTGGTATGTACCGGCCGCCAAGAATTCTTCTACGTCCCAGTATACCGTAACCGTCTGTTCTTCACCCGTGTATTCAATGTATTTCTTGATAGAATAGCTGATGTTGCGGTCTTCAAACTTGAACTGATTGCTCGGACTCTTGGTCAATACTTCGTTGTCCGGTTTGGCAATACGTACATAAAGGGTCTTGTTACCCGTCTGTGCCGTAATGTTCTTCACGATGGTGAATGAAATTGCAATCTTCTTGATATTCTTTACACGTTCCGTATCGCGTCCTCTTTTGTTCAGTGTCTGTACCCGAATGTTGGTGGCATCCAGTTGGGCAGCCAGTGATACTTTTTCATTCAGGCTCTTTGTTTCTTGTGACAGGTTGGAAATCTGTGCGGTAGCAGCACTTATATTTGCTTTTTACTTCCTGATTTTCCTGCATCAAGGCAGCATTGATTTTGTTCAGGGAGTCTATCTGCATTACGTAGCTTCTCAATACGGCACGTACGGTTTTCAATTCTTTTTTTTAATCGCATGATTTCAGCTGCATCACTGGTTTTCACCTGACGCAGTTCCTCCAGTAAGCGTTGGGTTTTCAGTTTTTCACTTTCCAGCTTTTCGCGCAAGGAGTCATTATTTATCTGAATCTGCAATTCGTCGTATTGGGTAGCAAACGTGCTGTATTCATTTTCCATCTCTTGTTTTTCCACCGCAAAGAGCTGACTCATTTCTTTGTTCTTGCGAGCTTCATTTACGGCAAAGAAAGATACTGCTGCTACAATCACAGCCAATATAATGATGGTGATGATAAATTTTTTATTGTTCATGGTTTCAATTTTTGCATTTGGCGCAAAAATACAATATTTATGAATACCTTCTTTTTATTTTTAGAAAAATTATGGGGATACCAGGATGGCAGGTAGCGTTTCTTCCTTTTTCCCATAGCAGGAAGGAAGATTCGGGGTATAGTTTGGCTCCGCTGTCGTGTACCCATTGGTTCAGAATTTGATACAGATTGTCTTCGGTAATGCTTTGCTGGCTGCCGTATTGCATGATTGAATCAGAGGGAGCACTTACATAGTTGTTACCCACCGGTTCTCTGGTGTCTCCATAAGGGTAATAACAGCAGCGTATATTTGTGTTTTCTGTTTGCAGGCAGATGGCATGGTTCTTACTTGTGTTTCCTTTAAGATAGCAGTTCAGAATTTCTCCGTTTTTAGTGATACTGCAGATAAGACCGCTTCTGTTTTTAGCTTTACTGAAATTGCAGTTGGTGATTGCGCAATTGATGATTTTCCCACCTTGGTTGTAACGGGTAATAGCATTCCCTTGCAAACTTTCATTTTTCATCCAGACATTATCTATGTGGCAGTTGACGATTGTGCCTTCATTCCAGCCTGTCAACACCCTAAATCGCTGTCACTTCGAATGGTTTCAATAGTGCAGTCACGTAATGCACAGTTACTAATTTCTCCTCGGTTTATGCCTGCCAGAAAGGCTGCATTTTTAGTGTCTGTCTGCTTGTTATATACTGCTTGTTTTAAAAAACAGATTTTTTTACAGCTCCGGTAGCAGATATTCCGCTAAAAAGACCGGCATAATAACTTCCATCCACTGTTTGTTCGAAACGTAGATTATTCAAACTATGTCCTTTCCCGTCAAATACGTCATTGAATAAGCCTTTTCCGGTGCTATCCCCTTTTTTGTACTTTCCAATCATTTGCACCTGTGTGGATTCTTCTTCAGTAAAGGTTAAGTCGTTCAGCAGGTAGTAGGTCGTGGTTTCTCCCGTTTTTTCACCAAACTCTTCCAAACTCCTGTTTTCATAGACTTCCCCGTTAATTAAATGGGTGAAAGCAATGAAGTCTTCTACGGTAGAAATGCCAGGGCTTTCGCCGTCTTGTTTTATGGAACAAATGTATTCGTATCCGGATGAAAAAGCATGTTCTTCCAGTTGACTTTCATAATCTTCTCCTGCGGCGGTATAGATCTGTATGTGAATGGACAGAGTGGTAGGTGGAACCAGAAAACTATATATTCCATCTTCATTTTGTTCCATTTGCATAGGAGAGGCTGTGTCTTGATAGGATATTTCTCCGGAATCAGGATTAATCCCGGTTACAGATAAAGAAGGGGTAAATTCTATCAGACTAATTTGGTTGTTCAGTTTGCTGGATACATTAAATACGATACGTGCAAACAAGTGCTGAAAAGATAAATGAATGTTTTCTCCGTAGTTTGTGGTGGCTTTGGCATAGAGCTGGTCGCATAAGAAACCATCCTGGTAAAAGGACTGGTGATTCCGGTACAAGGGAGGGCAGAAAGAACAACTGACAGCTGGTTGCTGGGAATCCTCCCATTCCGGAAGATTCTCTCCTTCCCAGTTGCTGCCGTTGTAGGAAAGTAGAAACTCGTCTGCATGAATACCGCCCTGGCTGTAAAAGGTCAATGTGCTTCCTGCAGGCAGGCCTTCGTTGAGCGTATTTCGGGAGGTATTGAAACGTGCTACATTTTCTCCTTGAATGATTAATGTATTTTGTATGGTTTTAATAGGCTCTTTTGTACATCCGATTGCCAGCAATAGAAAAAGTATGTTCTGAAAGATATGTCTGTTCATAATTCTCATTTTGTTATATAAACGTAATTCTCCTTTTTCGTTTCCCTTTTCACCGAAAAACTTTACCTTTGCACGGATTTAAAGGAAACGTTTCACGAAAATATGGGAAAAGGAAAATTAGCGAAATTCGCAGATATGGCGGAATATCCGCATGTGTTTGAATATCCGTATTCGGTGGTAGATGACGTGCCGTTCGAAATGAAAGGCAACTGGAACCGTGATTTCTTCAAGAACGACCATCCGATTGTGCTTGAATTGGGATGCGGACGTGGTGAATATACCGTGGGGCTGGCACGCCGCTATCCGGAAAAGAACTTTATAGGAGTCGACATCAAGGGAGCGCGTATGTGGACTGGAGCGACCGATGCATTAAAAGAAGGATTGACAAACGCAGCCTTTTTGCGGACGAACATTGAAATCATCGACCGTTTCTTTGCCCCGGGAGAGGTAAGCGAAATCTGGCTGACTTTCTCTGACCCTCAGATGAAGAAGGCTACCAAGCGGTTGACTTCCACTTATTTCATGAACCGTTACCGCCGTTTCCTGGTTCCGGACGGACTGGTACACCTGAAGACGGACAGTAACTTCATGTTTACCTATACGAAGTACATGATTGAAGCCAATCATTTTCCGGTGGAATTTATGACTGACGACTTGTACCATTCCGGTATGGACGATGACATTCTCAGCATCCGCACGTATTACGAACAGCAGTGGCTGGACCGCGGACTGAACATCAAGTACATCCAGTTCCATTTGCCGCAGGATGGTGAGTTGCAGGAACCAGACGTGGAGATTGAACTGGACGATTACCGGAGCTACAACCGGAGCAAGCGTAGCGGATTGAAAACAAGCAAATGATTCAAAACTGAAAAAGATATGACACTTTATCCGAAATTGATTATGGACGCACTGGCTACGGTGCGTTATCCGGGTAACGGAAAAAACATTGTAGAAGCGGAGATGGTGGCCGACAATCTTCGCATTGACGGCATGAAGGTGAGTTTCTCGCTCATTTTTGAGAAACCGACCGACCCGTTTATGAAATCGGTGGTCAAGTCGGCCGAAACCGCTATTCATACGTATGTATCGAAAGAGGTAGAGGTAACGATTGCTACCGAAAGCAAGCAGGCCGCTCGTCCGGAACCGGGCAAGATGCTGCCGCAGGTGAAGAACGTGATTGCGGTATCTTCCGGAAAAGGAGGGGTAGGAAAGTCTACCGTGGCAGCCAATCTGGCTGTGGCATTGGCTAAATTGGGCTATAAGGTCGGTCTGTTGGATGCCGATATTTTCGGCCCTTCAGTGCCGAAGATGTTCCAGGTGGAAGATGCCCGTCCGTATGCCGAAGAAGTGGGCGGACGCGATTTGATTGTACCGGTAGAGAAATACGGCATCAAGTTGCTTTCTATCGGTTTCTTTGTAGACCCCGACCAGGCTACACTCTGGCGTGGAGGTATGGCCAGCAACGCCCTGAAGCAGTTGGTGGCAGATGCCAACTGGGGTGATTTGGACTATTTCGTGCTGGATACACCTCCGGGCACCAGCGACATTCACCTGACCTTGTTGCAGACATTGGCCATTACGGGAGCCGTGATTGTCAGCACGCCGCAGCAGGTGGCATTGGCCGATGCGCGTAAAGGTATCAATATGTATACCAACGACAAGGTAAACGTACCTATTCTCGGTCTGGTGGAAAATATGGCCTGGTTTACTCCGGCAGAACTTCCGGAAAACAAATATTACCTGTTTGGTAAGGAAGGAACCAAGCGTCTGGCAGAAGAGTTGAATGTGCCGTTGCTCGGACAGATTCCTATCGTGCAGAGCATCTGCGAGAGTGGCGATGCAGGAACACCTGCTGCCCTCGACGAAAACTCTATGACCGGTATGGCCTTTATGGAGTTGGCACGCAACGTGGTGACGCAGACAGAAAAGCGTAATGCAGAAATGGCTCCTACGGAGATAGTACATACGCATTAATGTTTAAAAATGTAAATAAGAGCGGTGGCAGAAAATGCGCACCGCTTTTTTATGCCCTTTCCAGGCATTTTCTTGACGGGTTGACGGGTTGTCACCGGTTTTTCAAACTTTCTATATACAGGTGTGGAATAAGTATGACACACTTGTTCCACACCCCGCGTATATATACTTTATAAAAATGCCTGCCAACCCCGACAACCCGTCAAGATTTGTCTTTTTTCCTCCCTGGAGGGCCGTTTTTCTTGTCTTTCAAAACGCCCTTGTGTTCAAATCAAAACGCACTTGCGTTTCAAGTCAAACGTCCTTGCGTTTTAGATTGAACGCACTTGCGTTTTTTGCCTGTGAATTTGTTTAAAAGTTCGAAATAGTTTTCGGGTTGGATTTATATGTATGGGTTACTCTCTACGTGGGGAGTATTTTAAATATAATCATCTTTAAATTCCAGTTCCAACTGAACAGGTCCGGAACTGACGTGCTCATTCATACCATTTTCTTCTTTCGGGTTGGAAACCGACAAGCCTAACAGGCGGATAGGATGCTGACTGTAGTCCACTCCTTTCAGCAGCCGTTTAGCCAGTGGAAGAATGTCGTCCAGGCGTTGGAGCGGCCGTTCCACACTCACACTGCGGTGATTTGGGAGAAGTTGTCGAACTTCACCTTCAGCGTGAGGGTATTCCCTTTAAAATTCTTGGCTTTCAGCCGGTCGGTGAGTTCGTGTGCCACGTGATACAGTTCGATGATGAGTGACATTTCTGCCGAAAGGTCTTTTTCCAATGTATGTTCGCAGCCGATAGACTTGCGGATGCGTACAGCTTCTACCGGACGGTCGTCCATACCACGGGCAAAGTTGAAATAAATTAATCCGTTTTTCCCGAACTGCCGTTGCAGCATTTCCAACGAGCATTTACGCAGGGTCTCTCCGTTATAAATACCTAAGGTATGCATCTTTTTGGCCGTAATGGGGCCCACTCCCCAGAAAGCTTCAATAGGCAACCGGCGGATAAACTCATCGGCCTGGTCGGGGTGAATGGTGCAAAGTCCGTCAGGCTTTCGGTAATCGGAGGCGATTTTAGCTAAGAATTTATTGTAGGATATACCGGCTGAGGCCACTAAATGAAGTTCCTGGCGGATACGTTGCTTGATTTCTTTGGCTATATCTACCGCCAATGGAATTCCTTTCTTGTTTTCCGTGACATCCAGAAACGCTTCATCCAGCGAAATAGGCTCGATGAGGTCAGTATAGTCGTGAAAGATTTCATGTATCTGTGCAGACACGCTTTTGTAAACTTCCATCCGCCCATCCACGAAAATCAGTTGCGGACACAGTTTTTTCGCTTTTTGTGAAGACATGGCCGAACGTACGCCAAATTTACGGGCTTCATAGCTGGCGGCAGCTACCACTCCTCGTTTCTCTGCATGCCCCACGGCGATGGGCTTTCCGCGTAGTTCCGGGTGGTCGCGCTGTTCGACCGACGCATAGAAAGCGTCCATATCAATGTGGATAATTTTTCGTTCGGTGTGCATGAATGAGTGGATAGCTTTTCTGCAAAAAAACAAAACATTCTTGGGAAATCCTAAAAATCATTTGTATTTTTGCTGTTTGTAAAATGGTTTTGATGACTCTTTTGACAGCAAAAAATAAAGAAATATGATGAAAGATGAGATTAAGAAAGCCTGCGAGGTATTGCAGAAGGGGGGAGTGATTCTTTACCCGACGGATACCGTGTGGGGAATAGGATGTGATGCGACGAATGAAGAGGCGGTGAAACGCGTTTTTGAAATAAAGCAGCGGGCTGACAGCAAGGCGATGCTGGTGCTGGTAGACAGTCCGGTGAAGGTGGATTTTTATGTACAGGATGTGCCTTCCGTAGCATGGGACTTGATTGAAATGACTACGAAACCTTTGACCATTATTTACGATGGAGCGAGAAATCTGGCTCCGAATCTGATTGCAGCCGACGGCAGTGTAGGTATTCGTGTCACCTCGGAGGAGTTTTCCAAACAACTTTGTTTCCGCTTCCGCAAAGCCATTGTATCTACGTCTGCCAATATCAGCGGACAGCCTGCACCGGCCGTGTTCAGTGAAATCACGGAAGAAATCAAGCAGGCGGTGGATTATGTGGTGGATTACCGTCGGGAAGAAACCGGTCACCCCAAACCGTCCAGTATTGTCAAATTAGGCAAAGGGGGCGTGGTAAAAATTATTAGAGAATAAATTTTTCTTTCATGAAAGTTGTAGACGAGAAGAACAGCTTGCTCCAGGGCTTTCTCCGTTGGAGGGAGAGACATATAAAGGACAAGCAGTTTGTATTGATTTTAAGCTTTTTTAGTTGGAATCTGCACGGCGCTGGCCGCTTGTCTGTTGAAGTTCCTGGTAGAGTATATCAAGGAGTTCCTGACAGAAAACTTTGATTCTACAGGAGTAAACTGGTTGTACTTGGTGTATCCGGTGGTAGGTATCTTCCTGACCGGACTGTTCATTCGAAAAGTGGTGCGTGACGACATCAGTCATGGTGTGACCAAAATTCTGTATGCCATTTCGCGTAAGCAAAGCCGTATCAAGCGGCATAATGTATGGTCTTCCGTTTTTGCTTCGGCCATTACCATCGGTTGTGGTGGATCGGTCGGTGCCGAAGCGCCGATTGTGCTGACCGGTTCTGCCATTGGTTCGAACTTGGGCAGTATTTTCCGTATGGACCACAAGACGCTGATGCTGCTGGTGGGATGTGGAGCAGCCGGGGCGGTTTCGGGTATCTTTAAGGCACCGATTGCCGGTGTGGTCTTTACGCTGGAGGTACTGATGATTGACCTGACCATGGCTTCTTTGCTTCCCTTGCTGATTACCAGTGTGACGGCAGCTTCTGTTTCTTATCTGCTCACTGGTACGGAAGCCATGTTCCAGTTTCACCTGGATTATCCGTTCTCTTTGGAACGTATTCCATACGCCATTGCATTGGGCATTTTCTGTGGACTGGTGGCCTGGTATTTTACCCGTTCCATGAACTGGATTGAGAATATTTTCCGCCGTTATAGTAATCCGTATGTGAAGTTCCTGATTGGAGGAGCCATGCTGAGTATATTGATTTTTCTGTTCCCGCCGTTGTATGGTGAAGGTTATGATACCATTTCCCTGTTGCTCAATGGACGGTCGAATGCCGAATGGGACACGGTAATGAATAACTCTCTTTTCTACGGAAATTCACAGCTGTTGGTGGTGTATTTGCTGTTGATTATCTTGTTTAAGGTATTTGCCTCGAGTGCGACCAACGGTGGTGGCGGTTGCGGTGGTATTTTTGCACCGAGCTTGTTCCTGGGATGTATTGCCGGCTTTGTGTTCTCCTATGTGTGCGAATGAGTTCCAGTTGGGAGGTACATACATTCCGGAAAAGAACTTTGCCTGATGGGAATGGCGGGACTGATGTCGGGCGTCATGCATGCCCCTTTGACCGGAGTCTTCCTGATAGCCGAGCTGACTGGTGGATACGGTTTGTTCCTACCGCTGATGATTGTGTCAGTCTGCGCGTACCTTACTATTATCGTGTTCGAACCGCACAGTATCTATTCCATGCGTCTGGCGAAAAGTGGAGAACTGATTACGCATCATAAAGATAAGGCGGCTTTGACCATGATGAGCATGGAAACTGTCATCGAAACAGATTTTCAGGTGGTTCGTCCGGATATGGATTTGGCGGAGATGGTGAAGGCCATTTCAAAATCCGGCCGTAACCTGTTCCCGGTGGTAGATGTACGCAATGAATTGATTGGACTGGTAATACTGAACGACATTCGTAACATTATGTTCCGTCAGGAATTGTATCACAAATACCGGGTAGAGAATTTTATGGTCACCCCTAAAGCCTGCATTATTACGACAGATTCCATGGAAGACGTGATGGATAAGTTTGATAAGACGGGCTCCTGGAACTTGCCGGTGGTAGACGAAGACAACAAGTACATCGGTTTTGTATCCAAATCGCGCATCCTTTCTACTTATCGTCAGGTGATGGTGGATTTTTCAGCAGAATAAACAACGAAAAGAAATATGGAGAAGAAAGATTTACGAATTGTATATATGGGCACTCCTGAATTTGCCGTGGAGAGTTTGAAGCGGCTGGTGGAAGGAGGCTGTCAGGTGGTGGGAGTCATCACCATGCCCGACAAGCCTATGGGACGGCATGGTAGCGTGCTTCAGCCGAGCCCGGTGAAACAATATGCCGTGTCGCAAGGATTGAAGGTGACTTCAACCGGAAAAGCTGAAGGATGAGAATTTCCTGGCCGAGCTGAGAGACTTGAAAGCGGATTTGCAGATTGTGGTAGCTTTCCGTATGTTGCCGGAGGTGGTATGGAACATGCCGCGTCTGGGTACATTCAATCTGCATGCCTCCTTGCTTCCGCAGTATCGTGGCGCAGCTCCTATCAACTGGGCGGTAATCAATGGCGAAACTGAAACAGGTATTACCACTTTCTTCCTGAAGCATGAGATTGATACGGGTGAGATTATTGATCAGGTACGTGTGCCCATTGCGGATACGGATAATGTGGAGATTGTGTACGACAAGCTGATGCACTTAGGGGGAGACCTGGTGGTGAAGACAGTGGATGCCATTTTGGAAGGAAATGTGAAGACCATTCCACAGGAGCAGCTGGCGGCAGCTACGGAACTTCATCCGGCTCCTAAAATCTTCAAGGAAACTTGTCGTATAGACTGGCAGGCTGGAGTGAAAAAGGTATACGATTTTGTACGTGGTCTTTCTCCATATCCTGCTGCATGGACGGAATTGCATCAGGGCGATGCCGCTCCGCTGGCATTGAAGATTTTTGAAACAGAGAAAGTCTTTGTCGCACATAATCTGAAACCTGGCAGCATTGTAACCGATAAGAAGACATATTTCCAGATTGCTTCTACCGACGGTTTTGTTAAAGTGCTGTCTTTGCAGCTGGCGGGTAAGAAACGAATGGAGGTAGCTGACTTCCTTCGCGGGTATCGCCACGTGGAAGATTCTTTCGTAGAATAAAAGAGTGTTATAATATTTATTTTTGCAGGGTGACGGTATGCGTATCGTCACCCTCTTTGTTTTTATAAAGGATGCGGAATCCCTTAAAGGCTGAGTCCTGATATTGCGGAATGCTGGAAAGTGTAAAGGATACGACTCCCCAGAATGAGTTGATTTGCAAGTCACTTTCCGGGTTATGCCGTAGCTCTACCGGCAGCAATCCGTTTTCATCCAGTTGAGCGTTTTGCGGAACCAGCAAGCTGATGCGATGGCTGATGTTGCTGTCATTTCCTCCGATTTCATACTGGATATTCAGGTGTTCTTTACTGATACTGGAAGAAGTGATAACTATCGGGGCAGTGCCGAAAGTCTCATCAAGAGCTGCATCTGTTTCGTCAGGAGTGACGATATTGGCGTCTTTGGTCAGCACTTTGTAAAGACTGATAATTTTTACTTCTTTATCTCCTGTGTTGTTTTGTTTGTCCTCGTTGAGAAATAAAATTTCCAGCAAAACCCTTTGTCCTAAAATATTCACCTTCTTTTCAGTGAAGATGCCGGGGTTTGTAGGGAGTAAGGTGCCATAAGTGTCAGAGTCTATAGTAATTCGTTCGGTATTTATTACAGTCCCCAAAGTGGAAAAGCTTCCGCTGTTTGAGGATAGTAAAAGTGAATCTTCCTGCTCAAAAGAACAAAGAAGAAAGCAATCCGTATAACAGACATAAAAACAGATAAGTTTATGTATTTTTGTACGTTTCATATTTTAGGTGGCTTTTACGTATAGATAAATAAAATGATTGAGGGATACTGCATCTTTTTTTGTTAAAAACATTTTAATGAAGATTTTAATTAGGAAAAGGTGCAGTATTTTTGTGTGTTCATCATTTACTAACAAAAGCACGATAGGCTGAATATGACAGAAGAAGAATTGGCGTCGAAATGCAAGCTGGCGGATAATCAGGCTCGCAAGGAGTTGTACGAGCTGTATGGCGGTTCGCTGATGGCCATTTGTCTTCGTTATATAGGAGATCGGGAGGCTGCTGAGGACGTATTGCATGATGGGTTTGTCCGGATTTTTCAATCCATCGGACAGTTTACTTATCAGGGCGTCGGTTCTTTGAAGGCATGGCTTTCGCGTGTGATGGTGAATGAGGCGTTGGGGTATTTACGGAAGCGCAATCAATTGGCCCAGCAGGAAGTCTTGATGGAGCAGTTGCCTGATACGGAAGAGGATGATGATGGTGTGGGAGATATTCCGCAGGCAGAGCTGATGAAGATGATTGCGGAACTTCCAGATGGGTATCGTACGGTATTCAACTTATATGTGTTTGAAGATAAGAGTCATAAGGAGATAGCCCAGCTGCTGGGAATAACAGAGCATACTTCTTCTTCTCAGTTTTATCGGGCAAAGACCTTATTGGCAAAGAAAATCAATGAATATAGAAAGAAATTATAGGCAATGAAGAGCGAGAAAGAATGGATTAATAACTTACGTAACCGGATGGAGGACTATTCCGAGCCTCTTCCTGAAGGTCTTTGGGGCGAGTTGTCCAAGGAACTGGAAGAGCCGAAGACTCCAAAGGTGATTCCGATATGGAGACGGTGGCAGGCAGCTGCGGCAGTGCTGGTCTTGCTGGTGTCTTCCCTGACGTACTGGTTCTGGTCTTCTCCAGAAGCGGACTTCCGTAATCAGGAACTGGCTGTAGAGGTGGAGGATACTCCTTTGCCTGCACAAACTCCGTCTTTAGATGAGCAAGTGGCTGAAGTAAAGCATGCTGAATCTTTCCAGAAAGAACCTGTGGCTCTTTTGGCCAATGTCTCTTCTAAGAAATCTGCCGGAGAAGTGCCGGAAGAAATAGTAGAGGTAGCTCCTGCTTCAGTAGCATTGGCTGAACGGGAAGCACCAATAGAATCGGTTGAAGAAGAAAAGGCTGTAAAGCAGCAGGAGGTTAGTCGGTCTGCAGAAAGAAGCCGGAAGGTGAAAAAGAGTCGCGCGGCCGACCGGGAACAGATGGAACGTAATGCGAGGGCATTGAAAAATAAGTCGGATAAATCTTCAGGCTTTTCTGTGGGTGTTGGTGCTGGAAATACACCTTATAGCTCTTTGAATACATTTGATGGAATGGGAAGTTTTGTTGCCCGTTCGGCTTATTATACCTCCTCAGATTTGAATATGTCTCCGATAAATAATAACGGGCTGGCTTATAGTCAGGTGTTGTTGGAGAACGCCATACAGGCTCCTCAGACGACGGTAAAGCATCATATTCCTGTTACGGTAGGATTGACGGTAGCCTGGCAGTTTCATGAAGACTGGGCACTGGAAACGGGATTGAACTATACGTTGCTAACCTCTGATATTCGTTCCGGTTCTAAATCTTATGTAGAGGAAACGCAGAAATTGCATTATATAGGTATTCCGCTTAAACTGCATCGTTCCATCTGGAAAAATAACTGGCTTTCAGTGTATGCATCAGCTGGAGGAGTAATGGAAAAATGTGTATCTGGAAATTTGGAAACTGTGACTGTAACGAATGGAGGAAATCGTACGTCTGAAAAATACTTCATTAGATGTAGATCCGCTTCAATGGTCTGTTACCGCAGCAGCCGGAGCACAGGTGAACTTTACTTCACGTTTTGGTTTGTATCTGGAACCGGGAATCGCGTATTACTTTGATGACCACAGTGGCGTGGAGACGATACGAAAGGAACATCCGTTCAATTTTAATCTGCAGCTGGGTTTGCGCTTTAATGTGACCAAATAAGTTTTTATAGTTGATTTATGAGAAAAGATGCTTATCTTTGTTGAAAAGAATCTGATTAACTAAAATAAATCGATGGAAAAAATTATGGTAGCTCCTTCCTTGCTCTCTGCAAATTTTGCTGATTTGAAGAGTGACCTGGAAAAAATAAATCAAAGTGAGGCAGACTGGTTGCATCTGGACATTATGGACGGGGTGTTTGTACCCAATATTTCTTTTGGCTTTCCTGTGTTAAAGTATGTGGCGGAACTTAGTCAGAAACCGCTGGATGTACATCTGATGATTGTACAGCCGGAGAAATTCATTCAGGAAGTGAAGAAGTTAGGAGCCATGATGATGAATGTGCATTATGAAGCTTGTCCTCACTTGCATCGCGTCATTCAGCAGATTAAGGAAGCGGGTATGAAGGCAGGGGTTACGCTGAATCCAGCTACACCGGTCTCCGTGTTGGAGGATATTATCACAGAGGTGGATATGGTGTTGCTCATGAGTGTCAACCCGGGATTCGGTGGTCAGAAATTTATTCCTAATACATTAAAAAAGATTGAGCAACTTCGTGAAATGATAACCCGTAATGGGGCTTCTGCTCTTATCGAAGTGGACGGAGGTGTCAATCCGGAAAATGCTCCTTTGCTGCAACGTGCCGGAGCAGATGTGCTGGTGGCCGGCAGTTCTGTTTTTAAGGCGCCGGATATGATAAAAGCTATTCAGGAGTTGAAATATGTGGAGTAAGTATTGGGAACCTTACATTCTTTGATAGCGTACCCTTTGTTCCGGTTGACTATTTGTCTGGCAACCGGAATTTTTTTATTCGACACGTGGTGGCCGGAAAATCTTTCATGGCAATATGGGGCTGCGATATGGCTGTTGTTGGTGGGAGTTTGCGGAGGATTATTCTGGCTTTCTCATTGGCGGTGGAGATGGCTTTTCGGTGGAGTGGCCGGAGTAACTTTTTTCTTGTGGGGAGGAATATCGGTACTTTATCAGAGAGAAACGGTGCAATATAGCTGGGCTGGAGACCCCGCTATATATAAAGGTATAGTGGAAAGCGTGCCGGAAGTCAGAGGGAAGACACTTCGGGCGGAAGTGCGTGTAGAGATGCAGCGGTTGTCGGGTGACAAATGGAAAAGGGTAGACCGGAATATCCTTTTGTCGTGGATGCCGGACTCCCTGTCAAGTCCTTTAGCTTGTGGTGACAGTGTTTGTTTCTATGCAAAAGTTTCACGTCCTTTTTCTGAAAAGGAACTGACCGGATTTGATTATGGGGATTATCTTTTGCGAAAAGGTATTAGCGGAACGGCTTTGGCCTATGCCGGGAACTGGCGTTGTACGGGAAAGCCTCATTCTTTGTCTTTCATGCAGCGGGCAAAGGTGTGCCAGCAAAAGGTGGTAGATGTGTATCAAAGTTGGGGGCTGGAAGAGGATGTACAGGCTGTGGTGTCGGCATTGACAATCGGAGAGAAAAGTGAGTTGACTCCTGAATTGAAAGCGATGTACAGCGCGGCAGGTGCCAGTCACGTACTGGCGTTGTCGGGGTTACATGTGGGGATTTTTTATGTATTCTTTTGTGGTTGTTTTATCCGTTGACTTATCTGAAGCACGGGCGCAAAATGCTGGCTCTGCTGGTTGTCTGCTTGTTGTGGGGCTTTGCCTTTATTTCCGGATTAAGTTCGTCGGTGGTGCGTGCAGTGGTGATGTATAGTCTAT
>ENA-OPZY01000012-OPZY01000012.1-human-gut-metagenome-genome-assembly--contig:-NODE-12-length-19767-cov-1.578819_pt1 | contig 19767 bp, 16 predicted proteins | sample MGYA00242488_ERZ504513 | MGnify/ENA primary metagenome ERZ504513 (study PRJEB26092, sample SAMD00036247) | human gut metagenome | host: Homo sapiens | study: EMG produced TPA metagenomics assembly of...
TCTTACCAATATCCCATATATCTTAACTGCTTTTTATACAAAATCGGGCATCATTCTTTACAGAAACAGTCTGGGAGAAGATATTGGGAACAAGCTATTATATGCGATGGAACATGCAGACAGGATTCTTACTGGATTGCAGCCAAGTTTTAACTGGCGTGATATGCTGACAGGAATTGTAGCAGCTGTCATTCTGAAATTACTGGTATGGCAGAAACAGTCAGATGCAAAGAAACTCCGGAAAGGAATCGAGTATGGTTCAGCCAGATGGGGAAACGCTGAGGATATTAAACCTTATATGTCGGAAGATCCCTGGATGAATATTCCATTAACAGCAACAGAAGCATTGACTATGGAAAGTAGACCTAAACAGCCAAAGTATGCAAGAAATAAAAATATAGTGGTCATTGGCGGCAGTGGTTCCGGAAAAACTCGATTTTTCGTTAAGCCGTCAGTCATGCAGATGAACTGTTCCATGGTCATTACAGATCCGAAAGGCACTCTGATCGAGGAATGCGGGAAGATGTTAGCAAAGGGACCACCTAAGAAAGATAAGAATGGAAATATTATGAAAGATAAATCAGGAAAAGTGGTACACGAACCATATGTGATTAAGGTTCTGAATACTATCAACTTTTCCAAATCGCTTCATTACAATCCATTTGCTTATATACGGTCTGAAAAAGATATCCTGAAGCTGGTTACAACAATTATTGTTAATACCAAAGGCGAAGGGGAAAAAGCTTCCGAAGATTTTTGGGTGAAAGCAGAGAAGCTGTTGTACACGGCATTGATTGCTTTTATCTGGTATGAAGGAGATGAAGAGGAAAAGAATCTGAATACCCTTCTGGATCTTTTGAATGAAAGCGAAACCCGTGAAGAGGATGAAACTTACCAGAATCCAGTGGATATGATGTTCCAGGAACTGGAAGAAAGAGATCCGCAGCACTTTGCGGTCAGACAGTATAAAAAATACAAAATGGCGGCTGGCAAAACAGCCAAAAGTATTCTTATTTCCTGTGGTGCGAGGCTGGCACCATTTGATATAGCAGAACTTCGTGAGATCATGTCTTATGATGAAATGGAACTGGATAAGATCGGGGACAGGAAGACAGCCTTGTTTTTGATTATGTCCGATACAGATACAACCTTTTAACTTTGTGATTGCCATGTTACAGTCACAGCTTTTCAATCTGCTTTGTGACAAAGCAGATGATGAATATGGTGGAAGACTGCCAGTTCATGTGCGTGTCATTGCTGATGAGTTTGCCAATATTGGACAAATTCCTCAGTTTGACAAGCTGATTGCAACCATCCGAAGCAGGGAAATCTCTGCTTCTATTATTTTGCAGTCACAGAGTCAGCTAAAGGCAATGTATAAGGATAGTGCAGATACTATTCTGGGTAACTGTGATACCACACTATTTCTTGGAGGAAAAGAGAAAACTACCTTAAAGGAAATGAGCGAGCTTCTGGGTAAGGAAACCATTGACCTGTATAACACTTCGGAGACGAGGAGTAATCAGAAGTCTTTTGGATTGAATTACCAGAAAACAGGTAAACAGCTGATGACTGAAGATGAGATTGCAGTCATGGATGGAGGAAAATGTATCCTGCAGATCCGTGGTGCCAGACCATTTTTCTCGGACAAATATGATATCACGAAACACAAAAACTATCGGCTTCTTGCAGATGAAAACGAGAAGAACCGGTACAAAGTTGAGAAAGAGTTAAATCCGCAGTATACACCGAAATCTGAAGAAGAGGTGGAAGTAATTCATGTAGAACTGTCGGAGTAACCTTGGGAATGAACAGAAAATAATGAGGAAAGGAATAACTGACACTAGGTGCACCGGCTTTTTAGTCGGTGTATTTTCGTTCCCGTAAACACCTGAAAGAAGTCAGTTTTGGTGAATGTATATGGCATTTTTTAGCAGTGCAATTACAACTTTAAAAACTCTTGTAGTCGCAATCGGCGCAGGTCTTGGCGTGTGGGGTGTCGTAAACCTTCTGGAAGGATATGGAAACGACAATCCCGGTGCTAAGAGCCAGGGCATCAAACAGCTGATGGCTGGTGCCGGAATCATGCTGCTGGGAACTACCCTGATTCCACAGCTGGCAACATTGTTCTCTTAAGAGGAGTGGTAGATGAACACCATCATTGAGAGAATTACGGAAGCGATAAAGGATATCCTGATCGGGCTTATCAAGTCCTGTTTGGATAACATGTTCACGTCTGTCAATGAGCAGGTGGGAACCATAGCCGGGCAGGTGGGACAGACACCGCAGGGATGGAATGCCGGAATCTTCAATCTGATCCAGAACATTTCCCAAACGGTGATTGTCCCCATTGCGGGACTGATCATCACATTTGTCCTGTGCTATGAACTGATTACGATGGTAACGCAGAAAAACAATTTCCATGAATTTGAGACTTACAACATTTTCCTCTGGATCTTTAAGGCGTATGTAGCCATTTATCTGGTGACGAATACGTTCAATATCACGATGGCGGTCTTTGACGTTGGCCAGCATGTGGTCAACAATGCCGCCGGAGTAATTTCCGGAAACACAGCAGTGGACGCATCGGAAGCAATCACAAGGATTGTGGATGCACTGGAAGATATGGAACTGGGGGATTTGTTCTTGTTATCCATGGAAACGCTGCTGATCAGTATTACCATGCGGATTCTGTCGATCATTATAACCGTTATTTTATACGGAAGAATGATAGAGATTTACCTTTATACTTCCATAGCACCAATTCCGTTTGCCACCATGACCAATAAGGAATGGGGCAATATCGGAAACAACTATTTAAAAGGCTTGTTCGCACTGGCATTTCAGGGATTCTTCATGATGGTCTGTGTGGGAATTTATGCAGTTTTAGTAAATGCAATGACCATATCCAGTGACCTTCATGCAGCAATGTTTTCAGTAGCGGCTTATACCGTGATTCTTGCATTTTCATTATTCAAGACCGGAAGCCTTAGCAAATCAATATTCAATGCCCATTAGCGGGCAGGAAAGGAGCGCATACCATGGCGTATGTACCAGTACCAAAAGACCTTACCAAGGTCAAAACAAAAGTAGCGTTAAATCTGACAAAACGGCAGCTGATTTTCTTTTCACTTGCCGCAGTAGTGGGAATTCCGTTTTATCTGTTCATGAGAAAACCAATCGGTTCCAGTATCGCAGCCATCCTGATGGTAACGATCATGCTTCCATTTTTCTTCATGGCAATGTATGAAAAAGACGGGCTTCCCTTTGAAAAAGTGGTGGCAAATATCATTCGACAGAAGTTTATCTGTCCGTCAGTAAGACCATATAAGACAGAAAATTTTTATCAGGAGATTTCCACCCTTGTAAAAAAGGAGGGTGTGCCGGATGGCAAAAAAGACAAAGCAGGAGGCTCAGCAGGAGCGTCTGTCCCTGGTGGAAAAAAGAAACCGTCAGGAAAGAAGAAACAAAAAAAGCAGAAAAGAAAGAGAACAGGAAAAGCGTAGAAGAAGCAGGAACGGGACCGCAGGAAACAAGAAAAATATTCCTACAACTGCGCAGCAGAGTATTCCGTATATTCGGATGCTGCAGGATGGTATTTGCCAGGTGACAAAGAACTTTTTCTCCAAGACGATTCAGTTTTATGACATCAACTATCAGCTTGCTTTAAATGAGGATAAGACCACGATATTTGAGAATTACTGTGATTTCTTAAATTACTTTGATTCTTCCATCAGTGTGCAGCTGTCCTTTATCAATCAGCAGGTGGATGTGGCAGAATTTGAGAAAAGCATTGACATTCCTGATCAGAACGATGACTTCAATGCCATTCGTGATGAGTACCGTACTATGTTGAAAAATCAGCTTTCAAAAGGAAATAATGGTCTGGTGAAGACAAAGTATATCACTTTTGGAATCGAAGCAGAAAGCCTGAAGGTGGCAAGACCAAGGCTTGAAAGAATCGAAACAGATATCTTAAACAACTTTAAGGTCCTGGGAGCACAGGCACATTCACTAAATGGTCTGGAAAGGCTGGAGATTCTATATCATGTGTTCAACCAGGATCGGATTGAACCATTTAAGTTCCAGTATAAGATGCTGCCGGAAACCGGATTAAAGACCAAAGATTTTATTGCACCGACTTCCTTTAACTTTTCCAAGAATCAGACATTTATGATGGGAAGAACGATGGGGAGTGTGAGTTACCTGCAGATTCTTGCACCGGAGCTGACAGACCGGATGCTTGCAGACTTCCTGGATGTGGATGACAGCATCAATGTCAACATTCATATCCAGTCCATTGATCAGAGTTCAGCAATCAAAATGATCAAGAGCAAGATTTCAGATCTGGATAAGATGAAGATTGAAGAGCAGAAACGGGCGGTACGTTCCGGTTATGATATGGACGTGCTTCCATCAGACCTTGTAACCTATGGAGAAGAGGCGAAGAACCTGTTGGAAGATCTGCAGTCCAGAAATGAGAGAATGTTCCTTGTGACAGTTCTGGTAATGAATACCGCAAAGAAGCGTCAGAAGCTGGATAATAATATTTTCCAGGTGCAGGGAATTGCACAGAAATATAACTGTTCTTTAAAACAACTGGATTATCAGCAGGAAGCAGCACTCATGTCCTGTATTCCACTGGGAGTCAATCGAATTGAAATTCAGAGAGGGCTTACCACATCTTCAACAGCGATCTTCGTGCCATTTACGACACAGGAACTGTTTCAGGAAGGGGAAGCTCTTTATTATGGATTAAATGCATTATCCAACAACATGATCATGGTTGATCGGAAACGTCTGAAGAACCCGAATGGACTGATTCTTGGTACACCTGGTTCCGGTAAGTCCTTCTCAGCAAAGAGGGAAATTACAAACTGCTTCCTGATTACGGAAGACGATATCATTGTCTGTGATCCAGAAGCCGAATATTCGGCACTTGTGCAGGCACTGCATGGGCAGGTAGTTCGGGTTTCGCCAGTATCTGACCAGTATATCAATCCAATGGATCTGAACCTGAACTATTCCGAGGAAGATAATCCACTGTCACTGAAAGCAGATTTTATTCTGTCTTTGTGTGAGCTGATTGTTGGAGGAAAGAATGGACTGGAGCCGGTAGAAAAGACCATCATTGACCGCTGTGTACGGTTAGTATATCAGGAATATCTTGCCGATCCAGTGCCGGAGAAGATGCCAATCCTGGAGGATTTATATAACCTTCTGAGAAAACAGGAAGAGCCGGAAGCACAGCGACTGGCCACTTCGTTGGAAATCTATGTTACAGGTTCTCTGAATGTATTTAATCATCAGACAAACGTGGATATCAATAACCGCATTGTCTGTTTTGATATCAAGGAGCTTGGTAAGCAGTTGAAAAAGATCGGGATGCTTGTAATCCAGGATCAGGTCTGGAACAGGGTAACGATGAACCGTTCTGCCCATAAGTCCACCAGATACTATGTGGATGAGTTCCATCTTCTCTTAAAAGAGGAACAGACTGCAGCTTATAGTGTGGAGATCTGGAAGCGATTCCGTAAATGGGGTGGTATTCCAACTGGCATCACTCAGAATATTAAGGATTTGCTGTCTTCCAGGGAAATCGAGAATATATTTGAAAATTCAGATTTTATTTATATGCTGAACCAGGCTTCCGGAGACAGGCAGATTCTGGCAAAACAGCTGAATATCTCACCAACCCAGCTGTCCTATGTAACCAACAGTAATGAGGGTGAAGGACTTCTGTTTTATGGAAATGTCATTATCCCATTTGTAGACAGATTCCCGAAGAATTCCCTCTATAAAATCATGACAACCCGCTTGGAGGAGACTTCTGAAGCAGGTAAATACAAAGGAGAAAACAATGTTACGAGCAATTTTCATATGTATTAACTTTTAGTGGCGGTGCTGTTTTTGGCATCGCTTTTCTCTGTTTATTACAGGCAGGGAAAGGGTATCCGAAGAAGGAGGAGTAATCAGTGGCAGAACAGAGAATGAAAGTCAGGGACAAGAAAGTCCAGAAGATGACCAAGGATGGTCTGGTGGAAGAAAACCTGACAGATAAATCTTCTGTTCGTGTCAGTAACCGTGTCGGTGATGTGCAGATGGGAAGAAAACAGGGGGAAAAAGAAGAAAACCTTGTGGATAAGTCTCCCCGCCAGTCTGAACGGAGTGGGAAAAATATTCGACCCTCTGTGCAAAAATCCAGAGATGCACCGGAACTGATACGGACAGAGAAGCAAAGTGAGGATTTTGGACAGAGTAGTAAACAGCAAAATAGAAAAAGAATCCGTGCTGAAGTCGGAAAAGAATCCAGACTTGCAGAAGAATCCGAAGCCGGACAGTCAGGGAGACTGAAAGAAAAACGTGCTGATCTATCAGAAAACAGAGGAGACAGCCGGAGAAATCAGACAGGTGGCAGCAAAAAGCCAAAACAAAAAACAACGTTTGAAGTTGCTTATGAGGAAACTGGTGCTTCTGTGAAAAATGACAAAGATATGGAGAAATTGAACCAGATGGATACGGATGGAGTCAATTTCCGCCATCAGAAACAGAAAGAAAAAGCCAAAAAGTTTTCTTATGAAGAAGCAAGAAAGAAAAAGGAAGCAAAGCAGCATTCCAAGAAAGCACAGGTCTATCAGGCAAATGAAGGAGAAACTCCTGGAAAGAAAAAATCCCGTTTGAAGTTTGGTGAAGGGGAATCTGTGAAAACAGAAAAAACTTCTGTTGTCAAGAAAGCAGGAAGTGCAACTTCCGTAGCATTGCACCGTGAGATCAGCAAAAATGAAGACGATAATGCGGCGGTAGAAGGTGCCCATAAGTTAGAAGAAAGCGGCGAAGGTGTTTACCGGCTGGAACAGAGAAGTGCCAGACGCAGGAAACAGTGGGCATCCAGAAAAAGAAGCAGACTTGAAAGACAGGAAGAGAAACAGGCACAGGCTGCATCCCATCAGGAGCAGAAGAAGCTGAAAAAACAGATTCAGAAGCAACAGATCAAATGGGATTATGCCAAAGCGAAGCGAAGTGAACAGACAGTAGGAACAGCTACAAAAGGTACGATTGATTATATTAAGAAGATTGGCGGTAAGGTCACCAACTTCTTTAAAGAAAATCGGAAGGTGTATATCAGTGTAGCAGTTCTGATCGGATTGATGTTTCTGATCATAACGAATGTCACGTCATGTTCTGCAGTGTTTTTACAAAATGTAATCACTTACACAGGGACCAGTTATCTGTCATCGGATCAGGCAATCCGGGAAGCGGAATTGTATTATACACAGCTGGAAGCTAATCTGCAGGAGCGGATCAACAACATGGAATCTGAAGAACCGGGACATGAGGAATACCGATATAACATCGGACCTATTGAGCATGATCCGTTTATCCTGATCAGTTATCTGTCAGCAAAGTATGAAGAATTTACCTTTGAACAGGTAAAGCCAGAACTGGATGCTCTTTTTGCATTGCAGTATCGGTTAGAAACAGAAGCAGTCAATGAGACTGTGACAGAGACAGCAACTGTAAGAGTTGGAGAATCTTTGGGACAGGTTGTGACCAGTGGGTATTGTAACTGCCCAATTTGTTGTGGTATTTGGAGCGGAGGACCGACTGCCAGTGGAGCATATCCAACTGCCAATCATACCTTAGCGGTAGATGCTTCCAATCCGTTTGTACCAATGGGAACAAAGGTAGTTATGAATGGTGTCGAATATACTGTAGAAGATACCGGAGCTTTCGCAAGATACGGTGTACAGTTTGATGTCTATTATGACAGTCATGCGGCAGCATCTGCACATGGACATCAAACATGGGAATGTTATCTGGCAGATGATAATGGAAGCAATGAAGTGGAAGTGACCAGGACAAGAGATGTAGATGTGCTGAATGTCACCTTAAATAGTGGAAACCTGATGTCAATCTGTCAGGACAGGTTGGGATTTTTCCAGAAAGAACTGTTCAGTGCCTACAACGATACAAAAGGCAACTTGCAGATGTTTGCAACACCGGTTGATTTTAACTGGTATTCCAGTGTGACCAGCTATTATGGATACAGGATTCATCCAATATCAGGAGCAAATCAGCTTCATAATGGTATGGATATCGGAGCACCGGAAGGGACAAAAGTAATGGCAGGGCTGACCGGAACGGTTACAACTTCTGCTTATAACGACAGCTATGGCAATTATGTTGTGATCAAGGACAGTAAAGGCTATGAACTGCGGTATGCACATTTAAGCAGCCGGAGTGTATCTGCAGGAGCATCCGTCACGAAAGGTGATGAGATAGGGCTTGTAGGAAATACTGGAAATTCTACAGGAAGCCATCTTCACATTGAACTTCTGAAAAATGGAGAGCGGTTAAACCCGATCTTTTATCTGGAAACAGGAGAAGGGGCAGGATTTGGCGGCAATGAATATACCAGTGAAGCAGCACAGCGTTTGTTAAATGAAGCAGCGAGATATCTTGGGACACCGTATGTGTGGGGTGGATATTCGCCAAGTGGATTTGACTGTTCTGGATTCGTAAGTTACTGCCTGACACATTCAGGTGTAAGGAATACAGGAAGATTAACGGCACAGGGATTGTATGACATTTGTACGCCGGTATCTCAGTCAGAAGCACAGCCAGGAGATCTGATCTTCTTTACAGGTACTTACGATGCAGGAGTTCCGGTAACGCATATCGGAATCTATGTGGGCAATGGTCAGATGATCCATTGTGGGCATCCGGTGCAGTATACGTCCATCAACTCTCCATACTGGCAGAGTCATTTCTATGGATTCGGACGATGGTAAGGAAAAGGGCGGTGTAACAGCCGTCCGGAAAGGAGAAGCGATGAAAAGTCTTGAAAAAGCAACGGCAGATTATGAGAAAGCCAAGGAAAAAATGGAAGCATCCAAAGCCAGATATGAAGCAGATTTAAAGCGTTTCAAGGCTGCGGAGATAGCAAAAACAGAAGCGGAAAATCTGGAAATTGTAAAAATTATCCGTGCAATGGATATGAGCATTCCAGAGCTGGAAGCTTTCAAAAAGAGAATGAAAAATGAACTGCCCGGCAGGGTAGAAATACAGAAGGAGGAAACAAGGTCTGATGATGAATTTAGAGAAGATGAAACAGAAGAAATCTAAAAATAGCGTGAAAAAAGGATTGCTTGCGGCAACAACGATTCTTTGCTTGACATCGCCTATGTTGCAGACACAGAGTGTGTTAGCGGCAGAGAATACAGCACCCGCAATTACGATTGAAAAGCCAGATGGCTGGAGACAGGGGGAAACGGCAGTCGCAATTACTGTGGATGCCAGTCATATGCCAGAAGGATTTTCTATCACAAAAATTGAGCGAAAGCTGGGAAAGACGGAAGCTGGCAGGATGTGACAGGGAATGGAAGTATTTCCATTACTGGTAATCAGACGGTCTATGTGCGTGTGACAGATGGTGAGGGGAAGGTCTATGAGCAGAATCGCTCTATTAAGTGTTATGACACAGAAAAGCCTACGCTTTCTGCATCTCTGACAGATGGTGTACTGACGATTCAGGGAAATGATACCGTTTCCGGCATTACTTCTGTGACAGTTAATGGCACCACTTATACAGATCTGAAGGATGGAATGCTGAGAGTGCAACTGACACAGAAAGATTTTACAACAAAACAGATTGAAATCACGGTAACGGATGGTGCCGGAAATACTTCTGAAAAGTATGTGTTGCAGAATCCTTATTATGAATGGGCAAAGAAGCAGGCAGAGAAACAGAAAACTTCAGGTGACAGCAATGGTGCGATGGCAACCACGACCAGTGCAGATGCAACTGGGACTGAGAAAACAACGACTTCACCACTTCCGCAGGATGCACAGGCTTCTGAGCCAACAGATGCAAAAGGAACTGTGATGATCGGACAGTGACAGGTATTGAGGAACAGCTTAATAAAGAAGGCGAGACAGCAGATTCTGTTACCAAAACAGCTACGGAAGGCACAAAAGAGTTTTATACCATTTCAACTAAGAGTGGTAAGATTTTTTATCTGATCATCGACAATTCAAAATCTCAGGATAATGTGTATTTCCTTACCGAAGTCAGTGAGAAAGACCTGATGAACTTCACACTTTCTGATTCTGTGACACTTCCGGAAGTAGATATTGTTTATGCAGAACCAGAGAAACAGGCTGAAGAAGAAAAGCCGGAAACGACAGAGACAGATGAGAAAGATAAGGTAGAGGATGAAATTCAGATGCCAGAAGACAAAAGTTTGGCAGGGACTTATCTACTGATCGGATTGGTTGCTGTTGGAGCTGCGGCAGGTGGTTATTACTTGAAAGTCTACAAACCGAAACATGAATATGATGATGAAGATGAGATGGAAGAGGATGAAAATGAATCCGAAGATTCAGAGTCAGAAAAACGGGAAGTAGACGATGCAGATGAGCAGGAAGAACAGGAAAATGCAGGGACAGAAGTTTTGAAAGATGAAGATTTCAATGATGAGGTACTAGAAGATGAAGAAGAGGAGCAGGAGTAAATGAAATTAGTGATTGCAGAAAAGCCATCGGTTGCGATGGCACTGGCTTCCGTGCTTGGAGCCAGAACAAGAAAAGATGGCTACGTGGAGGGAAACGGTTATATCGTTTCCTGGTGCGTAGGACATCTGGTTGGATTATGTGATGCATCGGAATACGATGAAAAATATAAAAAATGGAGATATGATGATCTGCCGATTGTGCAGAATGTTGGAAACATAAGGTATTGGAAGGTACGAAAAAGCAGTTTGGAATCTTAAAGAAACTTATGAGAGATTCCAAAGTAGATGAAGTGATCTGTGCCACTGATGCAGGACGTGAAGGTGAGCTGATCTTCCGTCTGGTGTATGAGCAGGCAGGATGTAAAAAGCCGATGAAGCGACTCTGGATCTCTTCCATGGAAGAACAGGCAATTAAAGATGGATTTGCGTCATTAAAAGACGGTTCGTGTTATGACAGTCTCTATCAGTCAGCTCTTTGCAGGGCAAAGGCTGACTGGCTGGTGGGAATCAATGCGAGCCGTCTTTTTTCTGTTCTGTATAACCAGAATCTGAAAGTTGGAAGAGTACAGACACCAACACTTGCCATGATCGTGGATCGAAATCAGAAGATCAAGGAATTTACCAAAGAGAAATATTATATGGCTCATATCAAATTTGACGATATGGATGCGGTCACAGAGAATTTTCAGAAAAAAGAAGATGCAGATAAAGTGGCTGCAGAGTGTCAGGAGCGCATGTGCGAAGTGGAGAAGGATGATGTGAAAGAGAAAACGGTCCGCCCTCCGAAGCTTTATGATCTGACCACCCTGCAGAGGGAAGCTAACAGAATGTTTGGCTATACCGCACAGCAGACATTGGATGCTGTGCAGGAGATGTATGAGCAGAAGCTTGTCACTTATCCGAGAACAGACAGCCAGTATCTGACAGATGAGATGGGAGAAAGTACAGAAACTCTGATTCAGATGTTATTTGGGAAAATGCCTTATGCTGAAGGTCTGGAATATCAACCGGACGTGAGTAAGGTATTAAATTCAAAGAAAGTATCCGATCACCATGCGATTATCCCAACCATGGAAGTAGCCAAAGCAGATATTGGTGAACTGAAAGAACGAAGCCGCAAGATTTTGTATTTGATCAGTGCCAGGGTTCTGACAGCAACTGCAGATCCTTATATTTATGAGAGTCATAAATGTCAGATTACCTGCAATTATCATACGTTTTATCTCAATGCAAAGAAAACAAAACAGGAAGGGTTCAAGACAATTGAGAAAAAACTGAAACAGTTCTTTGGAATCATTGCAGAAAAAGAAGAGCCGGAGTTGGATATCTGGGCAGGCAAGCATTATGGTCCCTGTGATTCTTTTGTATCGGAGCATTTTACACAGCCACCGAAACAGTACACAGAAGATACCCTGCTTTCTGCGATGGAACGTGCAGGGAATGAAGAGCTGACCGAAGATACAGAAAAGAAAGGACTTGGTACTCCTGCAACAAGGGCAGCAATCATTGAAAAACTGATTCAGTCTGGCTTTGTGAAAAGGGAAAAGAAAAATCTGGTGCCGACAGATGATGGAAATGTGCTGATTACGGTTCTACCGGATGAGATTAAATCTCCGAAGATGACCGCAGAGTGGGAAATGGCATTGAATCATATTGCCCAGAATACAGAGACAGCAGATGAATTCCTAAATGGGATTACAGAGCTGATGCAGGAACTGGTTGCCAGGTATCAGGGGATTTCAGAAGAGAAGAAAAATCAGTTTCAGGGAAAGGCAAAAGGAGAAGTCATTGGCAAATGTCCCCGCTGTGGAGCAGATGTCAGGGAAGGAAAAGTAAATTTTTACTGTTCTGACCGGAAATGTGCTTTTACCTTATGGAAAAATGATAAATTTCTTGCAAGCCAGGGAAAAAAGATGGATAAGGTGGCAGCAAAGAAGTTCCTGTCTAAAGGAAAAATCCATTATAAGGATCTGGTATCAAGAAAAACAGGGAGACAGTATGAAGCAACTGTGGAGATGGTCGATCCCGGAGAGGGAAATGTACAGTTCAATCTTATTTTTCCACAACGATAAGTAGTGTATTGCAGGCAGTCTAAGGACTGTCTGTTTTAATACAAATATATGAAAGAGAGGACCTTAGCATGAAGAAAAAAGGTAATTTTAGAAAAGTAGTATCTGGCTTGCTGGCAGGCATGACAATGCTTAGTACAGTGCTGTCTCCGATGACGGCATATGCAGCGGAGATCCAGCCAGAGGAAAAACCTCCACTTTATGAGGAAGTGAAAGACCTTCTGGATGAAGATGAGGTGGTGACTGCCAAAGATTATGAAATTGAAACAGGCAGTGTATTTGATGTGAAATCAGATTACACGGGACTGGAAATCAAGGATGATAACAAGGTCAAAGTCACATTTGAGGAAGCAAAGAATGACAAGGATGAGGATTTTACGACAGATCATGCGGACACTTACAAAGCGGTCTATTATGTGGAACCGGTAAATCAAGAGCATCCGAAGTACCAGATCAGCCGAAAACTGATTGTGCGTGAGAAAGCAACAGAAGCTCAGACTGAAACTGCAGGGAGTGAAGCAGTGACCGAATCAGAAACCGCTGGCAGTGAACAGCAGACAGAGGAAGCGGAGGATTCAGAAGCAGACTCGGAGATTACCGATATTGACGCTGATGAATTTGATGATTTAGTAGAGCAGGCACAGAATCAGGATACCTATGATGAAGAATCAGGGTTAGAGCTTCATGATGTTTTGGAACAGGCAGGAGACGAAGGTGTGGATCTTGATGCTATGGAAGAGGGAGAGATTGCAACATTTGAAGCAGTTTCAGCTTATTCAGCAAGAAGTACACAGCAGGTAACAATTGAAAAAGGACCACTGTATAGATATGCAGATTATAATCTTGGAACCTATCTGACAGAGCCGTACTATATCAGCTACGGAAACGTCAGAGCAATTGCGTATTGTGTACAGCCAGCTAAGCCAGGACCTGGATCTGGAAATTATACAATTACAAAGATTGGAGACAATCAGGCGTTAGCAAAAGTGTGTTATTACGGCACAGATGCCGCAGGGAGCGAAAGCTTTTTTGCGAATAAACACACGGATTTTTCAGAAGGAAAAAGATTCATCATCATTCACATGGCTGCATCATATGCCAACGGAAGCAGTGATGCATTTTACGGAACCAATGCTACAGGAGAGGCTTTGGCAAAAGAACTCTATAATTATTGTGTGAATAAGCCGGAAATACCAGATGTAGCGATGTCATTTTCAAAGCCGGATGTAAAAGCTTATGTAGATAGAAATGTTCAGAGAACGGAGAACATTAAGTTCAACGCATCTTCCCAGCAGAAAATCACAATGGACTTACCAAAAGGAGTAAAGCTCCATAATGTATCTACTGGAACCGTAAGTGCGGCAGGTGCAAGCGTAACAATTGGAGGAGGAACCACGTTTTATCTCTCAGCTCCTCTGACACAGACAAGAGATGTAAGTGATACTTTTTCTGCAAAAATGAAGGGAAGTATTACAAAAGATTATTCAGCATATAAATTGACTACGAATGCAAGTGTTCAGGATCTGGCATTTGTATTTGGAGAAGGTGTTGCTGATGAAAAATATGTAAGCTTAAAGGTGTCATGGATTGAACAGGCTACGATCGAAATCGTAAAGAAAGACGATACAGCGAATGTCAATCTTGCAGGTGCAGTATTTGGCGTTTACAGCGATGAGGCTTGTACAAAGCTGATCACTCAGATGCCTGCAACAGATAAGAATGGAAAATCCTCTGTTACGATTATCAAGACACAGGATACCGTTTATCTGAAAGAAATCACAGCACCACAGGGATATGTAGTAAATGCAACGGCAACAAATGTAAAACTGGTAGCAAGTAAGACCTCAGCTGTAACCGTGGAAAATAAGGAGCAGCTTGCAGAGCTTACTGTTTATAAAGAAGGTCAGGTGCTTACCGGAGCAGAAGTCAGTGAGAGTGGAACCGTATTCCATTATGAGAACCGCAGACAAAAAAATGCTGTTTACAACGTGTATGCCGGAGCAGATATTGTGACTGCGTATGGTACAAAAGTGTACAGCAAAGGTGATCTGGTGAAAGAAAATCTGACAACAGGTGAGAATGGCTCTGTTACCCTGAAGAATCTCCATCTAGGAACTTATGTGGTAAAAGAAGCAAAAGCACCGGACAACTTCTATAATGGCGGCGAAGAAAAGACAGTGACGCTGACTTATGCCGGACAGAATAAAGAAGTTGTATTTGCGGATGTCACCTTCAACAATGAGCGTCAGAAAGCAGAAGTCACTGTAGTAAAACAGGATAAAGATACAAAGAAACCGCTGGAAGGTGGTATTTTCGCCCTGTATGCGGCAGACGATATCAAAAATGCAGATGGTGTAGTTGTTGTAAAGAAAGGCACCCTGATTGAGAAAGCCACTACCGGTGAGGATGGAAAGGCAAAATTCACAGCAGATCTGCCTATCAATCATTCCTATTCCGTAAAAGAAGACCAGGCACCAGAAGGCTATGTAAGAAATACAGAAGACGTGTATACGTTCAAGTTCTCTTACACCAATGATAAAGAAGCAACCGTATCTTTCGCCCATACCTTCAGCAATGACCGTGTGACAGCAAAAATCAATTTATTCAAAGTTGATAAAGAAACAGGAAAAGCCGTTCCGCAGGGCGATGCAACACTGAAAGGTGCAGTCTACGGATTATATGCCCGTGAAGATATCGTGCATCCGGATGGAGCAACCGGTGTGATTTATAAAGCAGGGGAACAGGTGGCTTCTCTTACAACGGATGAAAAAGGACAGGCTTCTGTAGATGGCTTATATCTTGGCAAATATTACGTCAAGGAGATCACACCACCGACCGGATACCTGGCAGATACAGAAGAACATGATCTTGAATGTAGTTATGAAGGTGATATGACTGCAGAAGTAAAAAGAGAATGCATTTCCAGTGAACAGGTGATCAAGCAGCCGTTCCAGATTATCAAAGCAGTCCAACAATGGAAAGAACCGATGCAGATCTGTTATCCGGAGCCGGATTTACAGTTTATCTGAAATCTTCCCTTACAAAGAAAGCAGATGGAAGCTATGATTTTGATTCTGCTAAACCAGTAGTGAGTGGAGAAAACGGAGCTACTGAGATTTTTACAGATGAAAAAGGTTATGCCTGCAGTATTCCATTACCATTTGGAAGCTATATTGTCCGTGAAACAACAACACCACACAATTACAAGCCAGTCGATGATTTTGAAGTGAATATCACAGAGAACCATCCGAATGAGCCACAGATCTGGCGTGTGCTTCTGGACAAAGAGTTCAAGGCAAAATTGAAAATTGTGAAAAAGACGATGAAACAAAGAAATCCGTCCTGATTGCAGGAACAGAATTTAAGGTATATGACCTGGATAACAAAAAATACGTGGAGCAGGTAACTACTTATCCTGTGACAACCACACACAAGTCCTATTTTACAGACAGTCAGGGTTATCTGATCATGCCAAAGAACCTGAAAATCGGACATTACCGGATTGAGGAAGTCAACGCACCGGAAGGGTACACAATCAACAAGAATTATATGGAGATTGCTGTTGATGCAAACACTGCTTATCAGATGGATTCAGAAAGCGGCGATGCCATTATCACAGTTGATTACGAGAATCATCCGGTAAAAGGAAAGCTGACGATCTATAAAAAAGGTGAGATGCTGAGTGGATTCAAAAAGGATTTTGTTTATGAAGAAAAATATCTGAAAGGTGCAGAGTTTAACGTCTATGCAGCGGAAAATATCTACACACCGGATTATCAGAAAGATGAAAATGGAAACAGACAGCTGATTTATGCAAAAGATGCTCTGGTAACAACGGTAACGACCGGGGAAGACGGAAAAGCAGTTGCAGATAACCTGCCGCTTGGTTCTTACTATGTGGTAGAAAAAACAGCACCGGAAGGATTTGTTCTGAACCATGACAGATCGGATGTAGCATTTGTCTATGCAGATCAGGATACACCTGTGATCGAACAGGAAGTGACTGTTGGTGATGACAGACAGAAAGTTGCAATCCAGGTAGAAAAACAGGATGCAGAAAACGGAGCAACGGTAGAAGGTGCAGTCTTTGGCATTTATAACAAAGATGATATCAAAGCAGAAGGCAAAGTCATTGTCAACGCTGATACCCTGTTACAGGAAATGACTTCTGATAAAGATGGAATTGCTTCCTGTACGCTGGATCTGCCACTCGGACAGTATTATGTAAAAGAGTTAAAGGCACCGGCAGGATTCGTTTCTTCCGATGAAGTTCTGAATCTGGATGCTTCTTATCAGGGACAGGACGTGAAGACAGTAAAACTGAAAACAGTGAAGAAGAATCAGCCGACAACGGTTGAAATTACAAAATCAGATGTGACAACAGGTGTGGAACTGGATGGAGCAAAACTCACCGTTCTTGATAGAGAGGGGAATGTCGTAGATCAGTGGACTTCTGTAAAAGACCAGCCACATGTGATTAAACGACTGACCGTTGGGGAGGAATATACCCTTCGTGAAGAAATCGCACCGTATGGATATCTGAAAGCAACGGATGTGAAGTTCACACTGGAAGATACCGCAGAGATTCAGAAGGTAGAGATGAAAGATGAAGTGCCGACAGGACTTTTAATCATCAACAAAAATGGAGAATTTTTGGATAAAGTGACACTTCTGGACAATGTAAAAGGCACTGTGGAGCATCTCTTCGAATATGTAACCGGAAGCCTTACAGATGTGACTTTCGATGTATTTGCTGCGGAAGATATCAAAGCGGCAGATGGTGTCAGCAAAGATTATTACAAAGCAGATGAAAAAGTAGGAACTATTACTACAGATTCCAATGGTATTGCACAGATGGATAATCTCCCGGCAGGCAAATACTATGTGAAAGAAGTTAAAACTGCCCATGGCTATGTATTGGATGGAGAACCGAGATATGTTGATCTTTCCTACCGTGATCAGGACACACCGGTAATCACTTATGATGAAAAATGGCAGAATACCCGTCAGAAAGTAAAGGTTACTGTTCTGAAGAAAGAAAAAGATACAGACCGTGTTCTTGCAGGCGGCGTCTTCGGCCTTTATACCAGTGAAGATATCAAAAATGTAAACGGAGATGTGTTGCTTGAGAAAGATTCCCTCATCGAGCAGAAAGCAACCGATGAGAAAGGACAGATCACTTTTGCGGCAGATCTTCCAGTAGATGGAAAATATTATGTAAAAGAGAACAGTGCACCGGACGGATTTGTGACAACGGAAGAAGTGCAGGAGTTTACCTTTGAATATGCCGGAGAAGATCAGGCAGAAGTAAGCTATGATTTTACGTTTGAAAATCAGCCGACCACAGTGGAACTGACAAAAACAGACCTGACCACAGGCAAAGAACTTCCAGGTGCACACCTGAAAGTGACGGATGCAGATGGAAATGTTGTGGATGAATGGACTTCTACAGAAGGATCTCATGTGATCAAAGAACTTGTTGTAGGTAATGAGTATACCATGACGGAAACAAAACCGGCAGACGGATATGTTACTGCAGAGAGCATTACCTTTACGGTTGAGAATACAGCTGAGATTCAGAAGCATGAGATGAAAGATGATGTGACCAAGGTTCAGATCAGCAAGACAGATATCACAGGAGATACAGAGATTCCTGGTGCAAAACTAACGATTCTTGATAAGGACGATCAGGTAGTAGAGAGCTGGACTTCCACAGAGGAGGCACACTATATTGAAAAACTGCCATTGGTAGATACACCTTACGAGAGGAACAGGCACCAAAAGGATATCTTCTGACATCGGATGTGACATTTGAGGTGAAGGATACTGGAGAAATCCAGAAAGTGGTTATGAAAGATGATACTGCCAAGGGAAAAGTCATTCTCAATAAGACAGATAAATCATCTGGGGAACCGCTGAAAGGAGTAGAATTTGAATTCCGTGACAGCAAAGGAAAGGTCCTGGAAACCTTAAAAACAGATGCTGCCGGTCATGCCGAGAGTAAGCTGTATGAGATTGCCGCATTCAAGAACGGCAAATATGATACAGCAATCAAGTATTATCTGGTGGAGACAAAAACACTGGATGGATACACACTGGATCAGACCAAGCATGAAGTGACATTTGCCTACGCAGACGACAGTACGCCGGTTGTAGAAGTTACTTTCAATCTGACAAATGAGAAACCGGAAGTTCCGGAAACACCAAGCACACCAGATGTGCCGCAGTCCCATGAAGAGACGAAGGTATCAGATGCACCGAAGACAGGAGATAACACAAATATCTGGCTGCCGATTCTGCTTCTGCTTATCTCTACCGGAGGCATGGCAGGACTTTATATCAGCAGAAAGAAAATCAGAAAACAGTAATCCTCAGTAAAGGGGGCCCTGAATCAGGGCTCCCTTTAAAATACAAAAATTCACAGAAAGGGACAGAAAAATATGATGAAAACAATGGAAAAGAGACAGGAAGCAAGAAAGAACCAGGAGAGAACTTTAAAAAGAATGATGGCTTATCAGAAAAAAGCCGAGCAGATGGTCAGCAGGAAAAGAATGAACCATCACATGATCAGAAAGGGGTAAAAGCGTATGATGAACAGAAAAGAATTTTATGAATATGTCAAAGATAATGTAAAAGACTATTTGCCGGATTCATATCAGAATGGAGAAATCCGTATTGAAGAAGTTGCAAAAAATAATGGATTAAGGTTGACTGGCATTTCAATTCCACAGGGTGATCAAAGAGCTGTGCCGATGGTATATCTGGATTCTCTTTATATGGAATATGTCAATGGAAAAAATCTGGATTCCTGTGTGGGTGATGTGGCAGATATGCGTATTGAAGTGCAGGACAAAGCGGCATTTATCAATATGGGTCTTCCGGATATTTTGGATTATGAAAAAATGAAGGACAAATTACAGGTGAGAATCTGTGACCGGGAATGGAATGAAGAACGCCTGGCTGATAAAGTTGTTACCGAACATGGAGATTTTGCAGCATATTACGCAGTGAATGTGGAAGAAAACGAGGGAGGAATTGGTAGTATTCCGGTTACTGTCAATCTTATGAATGAATGGGGTGTGACAGCAGAACAAATCCAGGCAGATGCAGTGGCGGCAGACAGAAATCGTGGTGTTGTTTTGATGGACATGAATGAAATGATAAAATCCATGATTTTTGGTGAA
>ENA-OPZY01000013-OPZY01000013.1-human-gut-metagenome-genome-assembly--contig:-NODE-13-length-19293-cov-1.176093_pt1 | contig 19293 bp, 16 predicted proteins | sample MGYA00242488_ERZ504513 | MGnify/ENA primary metagenome ERZ504513 (study PRJEB26092, sample SAMD00036247) | human gut metagenome | host: Homo sapiens | study: EMG produced TPA metagenomics assembly of...
CGGAAAACAGCGATGCAAATACTCCGAGAACCTTATTATTTGGATTGAACATGACACTTTAAAAATAGTTGAACCGTTATGAAAACAAAAAATAATAAAATTATTCATGGCTGGTGCTGCCAGCATACTATTCACCGGATGTAGCGACTGGCTGGACCCGAAACCATTGTCCTTTTTCACCCCGGAGAATACCTACAACAGCTACGATGGGCTGAAAACTGGTACAGACATGCTAAACCGTGACGTACGTTATTTCGATTACTATCCAACTTCATTTTCGGCAGATCCCTGCATCCTAAGTGAATACTTCTTCTCCGAAATGGCTGTAAACGGACGTACAGATGCAGGAAACACACCTGTCGACCTGACTGCCCTGATTACTCCCAGTGCTAACTTAAAAGGTAATAACAGTCAGATTAACAACTACTGGACTTACCTGTATAAAGGTATCAAAGATGCCAATACATTGCTTACACGCTCTGAAACCGCAGAATTTGAAAATGAAGACCAACGTAAGGAAATTGAAGCACTGGCTCATTTCCACCGTGCATTCCGTTATTACCGCCTGGTACATCAATACGGTGACGTTCCTTTTATCGTAGAAGAAGTAACTGGTCCACGCTATGATTTTTATTCTACCAAACGAGAAGCCATCTTGCGCTGGTTAAAGAATGACCTGGAAACCACAGCACCCTATCTTTCGAATGATGTAAATATCGGTCAAGTTACTCAAGCAGCTGCCTATCATTTGCTTGCCAAAATAGATCTGGCTCTTGGAGAATTCGATGCAGCCATAGAGGCTTGTAACAAAGTTATCGGTGACGGAGTGCACCACTTGATGAAAAGAACGCTTCGGAGTTAGACAAGAATGACCCGACCAAGAATGTGGTATGGGATTTACATCAATCTGAGAACAAGCACTTACCTGAAAACAAAGAAGTTCTTTATATTGTACTAGACAATTATGATGAAACGGATGCTCGTTCAGCTACCGGTCTGGAAATCAAACGGCAAATCCTGCTATGTACTCAGCTACCACAAGCAATATCAAAACGCCAAAGCAAAAAGGCTTTCGTAGACAATGATGAAAAGAAAAATCCATACCTGTTAGAATATGGTCGAGGCATCTGTACGCTTCGACGGACATGGTATGCCACTCACATGATCTGGACATTAGACAATACAGACTTACGTCATGCTCCCGGAAACTGGATGCGAATGGAAGATTTGACTTATAACAATCCGGCACTGGCAACAGAAGACCCTGAATGGTATGGAAAACCTCTTCAGAAATATGATAGCAAAGGTAATCTGCTTGTAAACGATACAATCCGAGCATGGTCTGAATGGCCACACTACAAAACCAACGTAGCAGACCAGAAAGCAAACAACTGGCGTGGAGGATGGGCAGACTGGTACATTTTCCGCCTGGCTGAAACCTATTTGTTGAGAGCTGAAGCTTATATTTGGAAAGGAGAAACTGGAGCTGCCGCTGCAGACATCAACGAAGTACGCCGCCGTGCACAAGCACGTGAAATCAGTGCCAGTGAAGCCACCATTTCGATGATATTGGATGAACGCGCCAGAGAGTTGTTCTACGAAGAACCACGTAAGTGTGAGTTAACACGTATTGCTTACATCTACGCACAGACCGGAAAAGCTGACGATAAAGGAAGAACTTATTCAATGGATAAAATTCTCTCAAGAGAACTTCTTCTATAATCGCATCATGGACGTAACAGACTTCTACAACAAGGGAGTTAAAAACGCAGTATGGTCTGACCTATACAATACAACCTTACCATGTATTGTGGCCAATAGCAGAAACTGCTACATCTGTGAATGTACAAGGTCACATCAACCAGAATTATGGTTATGATGGTTACGAAGACAACATAGCTCCACTGGACGGTCCGAACGAATAAACGTATAACAAGATCAGAGAAAAAGGAAAATACTTAGTCAATATATCTTTATAGAGCTGTACTTAACAGAGAATATCTTTGAGGTACAGCTCTATTTTATTTATCTTTACATCATAAAACTACAATTCTATACAGACTATGAAAAAACTTTCATTGCTTTTTGGGCTAATATTGTCAGGATTGTGCCATTTTAACTTACTCCAGGCCCAACACATCTCGCAAGAAAAATGAGTTTGAAGCATTAATGAACAAAAATACGACAGGATTTGCGCAAAATCCTGACATCACACAAGGACTGGAAAAGTATAACGTCCAAGACGGTTCCTTCACCGATGTGGATTATGCCAGCATCCAGCGTACCAACTGGCCTCCACTGGTACATATCAACCGCATTTCGGACTTCGTTTTTGCCTATACTAATCCCGAAAACAGATATTATCAGAATGAAGATTTATATAATAAGATAGAAAAAGGACTTGAATACTGGCATGAACGAAATCCATGGTGCCATAACTGGTGGTACAACCAGATTGCAGAACCGCAGGCTTTAGGTGTGTTACTCATCCAGATGCGTACCGGCAAGAAACAACTTCCTCATGAATTGGAAAATAAACTATTGGAACGTATAAAAAAGGATGGTGGGAATCCGGCCAAATGGACAGGAGCCAACCGTACAGACATTGCCCTCCACTGGATTTATCGCGCATGCCTTTCTAAAGATGCCGAAACGCTAGAGTTTGCACTGGAAAATGTCTATAACCCGGTAATCTACACTACAAAAGAGGGATTTCAGCATGACAACAGCAACTTTCAGCACGGACAACAATTGTATATCGGCGGATATGGAGACGAAATACTGAAAGGAGTCACTCAGGTAGCCATGTACACACGAGGCACACGCTTTGCCATGCCTCAGGAGAGACTGAACCTTATCAGCAAATTCATGCGAGAAACCTATTATCCGACCATACGAGGAAAATACATGCTGTTTGATGTCATGGGACGCAGTGTGAGTCGACCGGGTGTTCCCGACAAATCGCATACAGCCTTATTTGCACAACGTATGGAAATTCTGGATACAGCTCATGCACAGGAATTCAAAGAAATTATTTCACGCTTGAAAGAGGAAAAACCGGCTGATTATACCATCAAGCCTCAACATACACATTATTTCCGCGGAGATTATTCACTACATGTGCGTCCTGAATATACCTTCGATGTGCGACTGGTTTCCAATCGTACCGCCCGTTGCGAATATGGCAATGGGGAAAACCTGAAAACTTACTTCATGTCCGACGGATGTACCAATATCGTACAGAGGGGAAATGAATATGAGGGTATTTTCCCATCATGGAACTGGAGCCGTATTCCAGGTACTACAGCTCCGCAACTGAAAGAAATTCCACTTGCAGCCAGCGACTGGCAAACACCGGGAACTTCCGATTTCGCCGGAGGGGTGTCCGACAGTTTATACGGAATTACGACCTACCGCTACATGGATAATTACAAAAACATACAGACTGGAGCACACAAAGCCTGGTTTTTCTTTGATGAAGAAATCGTATGCCTGGGAGCAAACATTGCTTCTACAGCTTCTGAAAAAGTATATACCACGGTCAACCAATGCCTTGCATCGTCTGAACCGGCATCTATTTCTCTTTCTGGAAAGATGCAATCCATGGAACGAGGAGAAAAACATTATAAAAATCCTGAATGGATATGGCATGATGGCATAGGTTATCTGTTCCCGAAAGGAGGAAACATTGTGGCCGGTCAGCAAATACAGAGTGGAACTTGGTACGATATCAACCATAGTATTAACCGGAAAGAAGAAATACAAAACGATATTTTCACCGTATGTATAGACCACGGTCTGCAACCTAAATCCGGAAGCTATGCATATATAGTACTACCTGATAAAAATACTCCCGAAGCAGTAAAAAAATATAGTCGTAATAATCTTGTGGAAATTCTTCAAAATGATGCTGATATACCAGGCTGTCAGACACAAAGGACTTCATATCTGGCAGATAGTGTTCTACCGCGCCGGTCGTTTTCAGCACAAGGAGATATCCATTGAAGTAGACAAACCTTGCGCGTTAATGATTAAGCAAACCCAAGGACACGCTCCTGTTCTGCACATAGCCGACCCAGGACAAACAGGGCAAGCTATTAATGTCATCATACAGCCTCGGAAGAAAAAAGCATATACCATTCGCATGCAGCCTGCAGAAAATCCGATTTATGCAGGAGCTACTCAATCATTTACTTTACAATAAGCCATGAAAACAAACCGAATTTTTCTATTCCGCAATCGTACTGGGCACAGGAGCATGCAGTCTTCCTCATACCCTTATGGCCCAGCAACAGCCACACATCATCCTGATAGTATCGGACCAACATCGAGGTGACGCCCTGAACTGCATGGGTAATCCCTCCGTCATCACTCCGAATCTGGACGCACTGGCGCAAGATGGTACCTTGTTTACTAACGGCTACTCCTCTGCTCCCAGCAGTACACCGGCCCGTTCCGGTCTGCTCACAGGCCTGTCTCCCTGGCATCATGGTATGCTGGGATATGGAAGAGTAGGCAGCCAGTACCGTTATGAAATGCCCCAGATGTTACGCGACTTGAATTATTTTACTTTCGGCATCGGAAAGATGCACTGGTTCCCACAAAAAGCATTACATGGATTCCATGGTACACTCGTCGATGAAAGCGGCCGCGTAGAAACAAAAGACTTTATCAGCGATTACCGCCTGTGGTTTCAGATGCAGGCTCCGGGACTTAACCCAGACAGTACAGGTATCGGATGGAATGACCATGGCGCAGCAGAATATAAACTGCCCGAAAAACTTCATCCTACCGCATGAACCGGAGAGATGGCTTGTGAGATGATTCATAACCATAAGAAGGGCAACAGACAGCCTCTTTTCCTGAAGGTTTCTTTTGCCCGCCCACATAGTCCGTATGATCCGCCCCAGCGTCTGTCTGATTTATACAAAGGACGTGACGTACCGGTCCATTCATTGGAGAATGGTGCAAAGAGAAAGACTATGCCCGTCTGACAAAAGTAGAAGATGCCCCCAAGGATGCTGCCTTCGGAAACTTTGGTGAAGAATATGCAAAAAACTCACGCCGTCACTATTACGCCAATGTGACTTTCATTGATGAAGAAATCGGGAAAGTAATCGAAGCCTTGAAAGAAGAAGGTATGTATGACAATGCACTCATCTGTTACGTATCAGATCATGGCGACATGCTGGGCGACCATTTCCACTGGCGCAAGACTTATCCTTATGAAGGTTCCGTACACATCCCCTATATTGTGAAATGGCCCGCTGGATATCAGTTTGATAAAGGAGGAAAAATAGATGCACCGGTTGAGCTTCGCGATTTACTTCCCACTTTTCTGGAAGCTGCCGGTGGTACAGTTCCCAGTGACATGGACGGACAATCTCTGTTCCGTCTGATGAAAGGGGAAACATGGCGTACATACATCGACCTGGAACATGCCACTTGCTATAGTCCGGATAATTACTGGTGTGCCCTGACTGACGGTAAAATAAAATATGTATGGCGTTTCCATACCGGAGAAGAAGAACTGTTTGACCTGGTAAATGACCCTCATGAATTAAAGAATGTGGTACATGAAAAGAAATACTGCAAAAAATTACAGGAACTTCGCCAGGCAATGATCAGTCATTTGTCTGAACGCGGAGAAGAGTTCGTGAAGGATGGAAAACTTCAAATACTGAAACGTACTGTACTATACAGTCCGTTATTCCCGGACAAGAATCCGGTGGATACGGGAATCTGATTATTATAATGTTATTTAATATGAAAAGAAAACTATTTTTTATTCTAAGCTGCCTGATTTTTACAGCAGCTTTTCCATGCCAGGCTGCCAAATGGAAAGCTCAGCATGCAGTTATGATTGGCATTGACGGATGGGGTGCTTACAGTGTACCTAAAGCCTCTATTCCTCACATTAAAGAGGTAATGCAGAAAGGATGCTACACCCTAAAAAAACGTTCCGTATTACCCTCTTCTTCTGCCGTAAACTGGGCTTCCATGTTCAATGGAGCAGGCCCTGAAATCCATGGCTACACCGAATGGGGATCACGCACCCCCGAAATACCATCCATGGTTACTAACGAACACGGAATCTTTCCGACCATATACTCTGTTCTGCGAGAAGCAAAGCCAAACGCTGAAACAGGATGTATGTATGAATGGGAAGGCATCAAGTACCTGGTAGACACATTGTCAATTACTCATTATGCACAGGCTATCGGATATGACAAACAACCCGACTTGCTATGCAGTATGGCCGAAACATATATTATGAACAAAAAACCAACTTTCCTTGCTGTTTGCTTTGATCAGCTTGACCATACGGGCCACCACGACGGGCACGACACTCCTGCTTATTATCAAAAGCTCGAGGAACTGGATACTTATGTAGGACGCATTGTAGAAGCTATCAAAAAAGCCGGCATTTATGATGACACCATTATCATACTCACAGCCGACCACGGAGGTATCAAGAAAGGACATGGAGGAAAAACCTTGCAAGAAATGGAAATCCCCTTTATCATTGCAGGTAAGAACGTAAAACAATACGGAGAATTTAAAGAATGTATGATGCAGTTCGACACGGCCTCTACCATTGCCTACATCTTTGGACTCACACAGCCACAAGCATGGATTGGTCGCCCAATGAAGCAAGTTTTTAAATAATCAGGAACCTTGCTTTTATATCCCAATTTGATACAAAAAACCTCGACGTTCCTATCCAATTTTAGAGAACGCCGAGGTTCTTTTTTCAAGCTTTCTTTTCCTTCACATCCCGGTGGGCTTCCACCACATTCACGGCATAATCACCCAGCTTCTCACACTCGGCAATGATGTCCATATAGTGCACTCCCATCTGATAATCATATTTCTTTTCGTTGACGTCAATCACATTCTGGTTTTTCAACTGGTTGCGGTAGTTGTTGATTTCCATCTCGATGTTGAATGATTTGTTGACATCCACCTGCTGATGCATGTCTTCCACCAGTGCAATCATCTGTGTCAGGGCATCGTCCGTCAGTTGGAACATCTGTGAGATATGCTCATATTGCGCACCCGTGAAGTCTTCATTTCCACGTCGTTTCCGGTTGATGGTACGGGCCAGATTATAGCAACTGTCGCCAATGCTTTCTATCTCTGTGACTTCGCGGAGCATACCTCGAATCTGTACCTTACTTTCAGAACTTAATCTGCCTTCCGATACCAATGTCAGGTAGTTGGCAATCTCCACTTCCATGTTGTCGCTGATATTCTCATACTTCTCAATCCGGCTGAACAGCTTGTTGAAATCATTTTCATTCTCCGTATGCAACAAGTCACGCACCATGCGGAACATACGCTGTATGCGTTCGGCAAACAGATTGATTTCCTTCCGTGCCTGAAGGATAGACAACTCTGCCGTAGAAAGCATGCCCCCCGTAATGAACTGCAAGCGGTATTCTTCCTCCTGCTCTTTCTGGGGAACAATCTTGCAGACCGTTTTCTCGATAAGATGTACGAACCATATCAGAATCAGCACATTGCAGACGTTGAAGCAAGTGTGGAACGCAGACAATTTGAAAGAGACAGCCACCCCGTCGGCCTCACTTACCTTCATAAAATCGGAGATAATCCAGTCTACCATCGACAAGAAAGGCTCAAACAACATCAGTACCCAGATTACACCGAACACATTAAACATCAGATGAGCCATTGCCGCCCGGCGTGCCTGCGTATTGGCAGTCAAGGCCGCCAGGTTGGCCGTAATCGTGGTTCCTATATTTTCTCCCAGCACCAAAGCGGCTCCCAGTTCAAAACTAATCCATCCGTTGGCACACATAATCAACGTAATGGCCATGGTAGCCGCCGAAGCCTGTACAATCATGGTCAGTACAGTACCAATCAGGACGAACAGCAGGACAGAAAAAAAGCCCATGTCCGTATAATTCTGAACAAAGGCCAGCATATCCGGATTCTGACTGAGGTCCGGAGCGTTCGTCTTCAGGAGATTCAATCCCATGAACAGAAATGCAAACCCGAAGATAAACTCACCCACAGATTTACGTGAACTTTTTTGAGAGAAAAGCAGTGGAATACCAATCGCCAGAAGCGGCAGAGAAAATGCAGATATATCTACTTTAAAACCGAGAGCTGAAATAATCCACGCCGTCACCGTGGTTCCGATATTCGCTCCCATAATCACCCCGATAGACTGAGAAAGCGTCAGCAAGCCGGCGTTTACAAAGCTGACCACCATTACTGTTGTAGCAGAAGAGGACTGAATCAGAGCGGTAATCAACATACCTGTCAGCACCCCCGTCACACGGTTCGTGGTCATTGCGGTTAAAATACTACGAAGGCGGTCACCCGCAAACTTCTGAAGTCCCTCACTCATGATTTTCATTCCATAAAGGAACAGCGCCAGTGATCCAAGAAGCGCTAAAAAATCATAAAAATAATATTCCATTTGTAATTAGTTAAGTTGGAAAGAGGCTTTTAATTGTTTAATGAGTAAATTAACTGCCTATTCACAAGGTTAGTAACACATATTACATTTATGCTACAAATATATTGCAAAAAATAATAATTCGACAAGAGAATTCCCGGAGGGAAGCTCACTTTTGGATATTTATAACGGTTTTAATCTGGCCATGCCCTACGGTCCGGTCAGTGCCAAAGTCAAACAATAAGGTAGAGAGTCTCGACTTCCGGGTGTACTACAATAAAGACATTGAATTTCTTGACATTACCAGCTCTTCCGGTATGCGAACTTATGTCCGTTCGCTCTTTTTCATCCTGGTCAAAGCGGTAGAAGAGCTCTATCCGCAAGGCAGTATTTCACTGGAACATCCCATCTCAAAGGGATATTTCTGCAAACTGCATATCGACCGTACCATCGGACTGGATGACGTGCAGCGCATCAAACAGAAAATGCAGGAAATCATCGCGGCCGATATTCCCTACACACGCACTGAAAGTCACACGGAAGAAGTAGTTCGTCTGTTCGAAAAACGGGGAATGATGGACAAGGCACGACTGTTGGACACTTACGGTCAGCTTTATTCTTACTACTATCAATTGGGCGACACGGTGGACTGCTACTATAGCAGCCTGGTTCCGAGTACAGGATACATCCGCCTGTTCGACATTGTGAAATACTACGACGGACTGTTGCTGCGTATCCCCAGCCGTGAAAACCCGACCAAACTGGAAGAGGTGGTGAAGCAGGAAAAAATGCTGGAAGTGTTCCAGGAATATCACCGCTGGAACCAGATTTTGGGCATCAGTACGGTGGGCGATTTGAATGTGGCCTGCAACCACGGACATGCTACCGACCTGATTAACGTATCGGAAGCCTTGCAGGAAAAGAAAATTGCCCAGATAGCCGATGAAATTACCCACCGCAACCAAGACGGAAAACGGGTAAAACTCGTACTTATATCAGGTCCGTCCTCTTCCGGAAAAACCACTTTCAGCAAGCGACTGAGTATTCAGCTCATGACTAACGGTCTGAAGCCCTACCCCATTTCACTGGATGACTATTTCGTCAACCGGAACGATACCCCGCTGGATGAGAACGGCAAACACGACTTCGAATCCTTGTTATGCCGTACGACCCTCCCCTTCTTCGAAGAACAGTTGACCACCTTGCTCAACGGAGGAGAGGTAGAACTGCCACGCTATAACTTTACCACCGGAAAAAGAGAAATGAGCGGTAAGAAACTCCGGATAGATGAACACATGATACTGATTATTGAAGGTATTCATGCACTGAATCCGGCACTGACCCCGCACATTCCCAACGAGAACAAATACAAGGTGTACGTGTCGGCACTCACCACCATCCTGCTGGACAACCATAATTACATTCCTACCACCGACAACCGCCTGCTGCGACGCATCATCCGCGATTACAAGTACCGCAACTACTCGGCCGAGGAAACCATCGCACGCTGGCCAAGTGTCCGCGCCGGAGAAGAAAAATGGATTTTCCCCTATCAGGAAAATGCCGATGCCATGTTCAACTCGGCCCTGCTGTTCGAACTGGCTGTATTAAAAGACTACGTGGAACCCGTTTTGCGCAAGGTGCCCAACCGTTGTCCGGAATACTCCGAAGCGCACCGTCTGCTCCGCTTCCTGAACTATTTTGTTTCCGTACAAGACAAGGAATTGCCCCCTACTTCCCTGCTACGAGAGTTCTTAGGAGGCAGCAGTTTCCAATATTAAAAATTTTGCCTTTTTCTTTGAAGTTCATTTTAATTATTATTTTTGCACGCTGTTAACTCAAGACAACAATAAAAATGGTACAAGGTTCACGTCAGGTACAGACACAGGCGCAACAACAAGTACAGACCCTGTCTCCTCAACAGATACTGGCTGTCAAGTTGCTGGAACTTCCGACTCTGGAGTTGGAAGAACGGATTCACGCTGAATTGCTGGATAATCCGGCACTCGAAGAAGGAAAAGAAACTTCCGACGCTTCCGATGCCCTCAACGATGAGTACAATACGACTGACCAAGACGGAGAACCTAATACCGATTCAGGTGAAGACATCGAACTAGGCGATTACCGCACGGAAGACGATATTCCGGATTACAAATTACAGGAAAACAACCGCTCCAAAGAAGACCGGGCGGAAGACATTCCTTTTTCGGACAACGTATCCTTCTACGAAACGCTGAAAGAACAGCTCGACATGCAACACCTCACTCCGGAACAGAAGCAATTAGGTGAATACCTTATCGGCTCTCTCGACGACGACGGACTGTTGCGTAAATCCACAGAAACGATTCTTGATGAACTGGCTATTTACCAGGGAGTCTACACTTCCGCTGAAGAACTGGAGCATGTGCTCTCAGTGATTCAGGACTTTGACCCTGCCGGCATCGGTGCCAGAAGTCTGCAAGAGTGTCTGCTCATCCAGATTCGCCGGAAAGAAGATTCTCCGCTCAAGCAGATTGAGCTGGACATCATCGGAAAGTGCTGTGAGGACTTCACCCGCAAAAATAAAGACAAGATTATTCAGAAACTGAATATTACAGAAGAACAATATAATGCGGCTGCCGCCGAACTGACCAAGCTGAATCCGCGTCCGGGAAGTTCCATGGGAGAAGCCATCGGGAAAAACCTGCAACAGATTATCCCTGATTTTCTGGTAGAGACGGAAGACGACGGCACGATTAACCTCAGCCTCAACAACCGGAACGTGCCGGAACTGAGGCTGAGCCGGGAATTTACCGAGCTGCTGGACGAACACACCCGCAACAAGCAGAACCAGAGCAAAGAATCAAAAGATGCCCTGATATTCCTCAAGCAGAAGGTAGATGCGGCACAAGGATTCATCAACGCCGTGAAACAACGCCAGCAAACGCTGCTCAGCACCATGCAGGCCATCATCGACTTGCAACGCCCGTTCTTCGAAGAAGGGGACGAGTCTCTGCTTCGTCCGATGATTCTGAAAGACGTGGCTGAACGTACAAAGCTGGACATCTCCACCATTTCCCGTGTGAGCAACAGCAAATATGTACAGACCAACTACGGCATTTACCCGTTGAAATTCTTCTTCAGCGATGGCTACACGACTGAAAACGGTGAAGAACTGTCCGTCCGTGAAATCAAGCGCATCCTGAAAGAATGCGTGGCCAGTGAGAACAAGGAAAAGCCTTACACTGACGATGAGCTGGCCGATATGCTGAAGGAAAAAGGGTACCCCATTGCCCGCCGCACTGTGGCCAAGTACCGCCAGCAGTTGAATATCCCCGTAGCAAGATTAAGAAGATAACATATTGATATGGAAGAAACCAGTATCCCCGATGAACTGACTTATCAATGAACCCGCTCCCAGCCATGCTGGGGAACCCCGCGATGCCCTGTTTATGACTGCCCGCATCGTATCGCTCATCTTTACGCCGTTCATGGTACCGTTTGTGGCATTCTGCCTGCTTTTTTTCTTTACTTATCTGAACATCATGCCCCTGCAGTACAAACTGACGGTTTTAGGGCTGGTGTATTGCTTCACCATCCTGCTACCGATGCTGGGCATCTATCTGTTTCAGAAAATCAACGGCTGGACACTCCACGAACTGGGACACCGCGAAAAGCGTTTTATCCCTTACGGAATGACCATATTGAGCTACATGGCCTGCCTGCTGACCATGTACCGCATACACCTGCCGCGCTACATGAGCGGCATCATCGTGGCCACACTGATTTGCATGGTCATCTGCACAGTCATCAACACACGCTGGAAAATCAGCACCCACATGGCCAGCAGCGGCATGATGGTGGGCGGATTACTGTCCTACAGCTTCATCTTCCAGTTCAATCCGGTGGAATGGCTCTGCTTCTTCATCCTGCTTGCCGGCATGTTAGGTTCAGCCCGTATCATCGTCAAGCAACATACTTTAAATGAAGTGACAGGCGGGTTTTTCGTCGGTTTATTTTGTGGTATCACGGGAATTTTGTTTATTTGAAAACTGATTATCTTAAACTTTAAATTTATTCAATATGGAATTCCCGACTAACATCAAGTACACCAACGAACACGAATGGATTCGTTTGGAAGGCGACACTGCCTATGTAGGTATCACAGACTATGCACAGCAACAGCTGGGCGACATCGTTTTCATCGACGTAACCACAGAAGGTGAAACGCTGGATAAAGGCGAAGTATTCGGTACCATCGAGGTAGTGAAAACAGTTTCAGACCTGTTCCTCCCCATCGGAGGCGAGATTCTGGAAGTCAACCCGCAACTGGAAGAACATCCGGAACTGGTAAACCAGGATCCTTACGGCGAAGGCTGGATTATCAAGCTGAAACCTACCGATGCCAGCGAACTGGACGATTTGCTGGACGCTGCAGGCTACAAAGAGATTATTAACGAATAACTAAAATAAAAACAACGAATGAAACCAATTGTAAGTATCATTATGGGCAGTACTTCTGACCTTCCGGTAATGGAAAAGGCCGCCAAGCTGCTCGATGAAATGCAAGTCCCGTTTGAAATGAATGCCCTGTCGGCTCACCGCACTCCTGCTGAAGTAGAGAAGTTTGCGAAAGAAGCAGCCGGACGTGGCATCAAGGTAATCATCGCGGCTGCCGGAATGGCTGCTGCACTGCCGGGAGTAATTGCAGCCAACACCACCCTTCCGGTTATCGGAGTACCTGTAAAAGGTTCTGTACTCGACGGTGTAGACGCACTCTACTCTATCATCCAGATGCCTCCCGGAATACCTGTGGCTACAGTAGCCATCAACGGTGCCATGAATGCCGCTATCCTGGCCGTACAGATGCTGGCCCTGAGCGATGCAGAACTGGCTCAAAAGTTGCAGCTACAAGGAAGGTTTGAAAAACAAAATCGTAAAAGCCAACGAAGAGCTGAAAGAAGTCAAATACGCTTATAAGACAAACTAACTGAATGAATTACTTCAACTATTCTCGCCGACAGGCGAACGAGGTATATGTAGGCGCCACTCCTATGGGTGGCGCTTATCCTATCCGTATACAGAGTATGACGAATACCGTCACCATGGACACTGAAGCTTGTGTGGAACAGGCCAAGCGTATCATTGAGGCGGGAGGAGAATACGTACGTCTCACCACTCAAGGAGTACGTGAAGCAGAGAACCTGCAGCATATCAATGCCTCTCTGCGTGCCCAGGGATACCAGACTCCATTAGTGGCCGATGTACATTTCAATCCGAAAGTAGCTGAGGTTGCGGCCTTGTACGCTGAAAAGGTACGTATCAACCCGGGTAACTACGTAAATGCTGCCCGTACCTTCAAGCAACTGGAGTATACGGATGAAGAGTATGCAAAAGAAATCCAGAAGATACGCGACCGTTTCATCCCCTTCCTGAACATCTGTAAGGAAAACCACACAGCCATCCGCATCGGAGTGAACCACGGTTCGCTGTCCGACCGCATCATGTCGCGCTACGGAGATACCCCGGAGGGCATGGTAGAATCGTGCATGGAGTTCCTGCGCATCTGTGTGGAACAGAATTTCATGAACGTGGTCATCTCTATCAAGGCTTCCAATACGGTCATCATGGTACGCACCGTTCGCCTGCTGGTAGAACAGATGGAAAAAGACAACATGGCTTTCCCGCTCCACTTAGGAGTGACAGAAGCTGGTGACGGAGAAGACGGCCGTATCAAATCAGCCTTGGGTATCGGTGCCCTGCTGTGCGACGGACTGGGTGACACCATCCGCGTATCACTGAGTGAAGCGCCCGAAGCCGAAATTCCCGTAGCCCGCAAACTGGTAGATTATGTATTGAAACGCGAAGGACATCCCTATATTCCAGCTACCGAAGCTCCGGAGTTTAACTACACGCACCCCAGCCGAAGACAAACCGTGCCCGTAGGTAACATCGGAGGCGACCAGCTTCCGGTAGTTATCTCAGCCCGTCTGAACAACGACCTGGAAGTAAGCGAACAGTTCAAGCCCGACTACCTGTACTGCGGCCAACGCTTGCCCGAAAACCGCAGAGCAGACATCGGTTACATCGTGGATGCCTGTGCCTGGGACGGCAGCGAGCACACCTATCCGGCTTTCAACTACCAGCAGTTGATTGAGCTGCATCACCATCCGGCAAAAATGAAGTTCCTCTTTACTTCTTATTTAGGACTGCATGAAGAGGTAATGGCTTGCCTGCGTCTGCATCCGGAAGTGGTTATCGTGGCTCAAAGCAACCACTACAACCGCTTAGGTGAGTTCCGTGCATTGGCACACCAGCTGATGAACCAGGGACTGAAAAACCCATTGGTATTCTTCCAGCTGTATCAGGAAACCGAAACAGAGGACTTGCAAATCAAGTCGGCTGCCGACATGGGTGCCTGATTATCGACGGGCTGTGCGACGGTATCCTGCTCTATAACCACGGCAATCAAATCAGTAACCTGAAAGTGGACGAAATCCGCCTTTGGTATCCTGCAGGCAGGACGTATCCGTACTTCCAAAACCGAATACATCTCTTGTCCGGGTTGCGGACGTACATTGTACGACCTGGAATCGACCATCGCCCGCATCAAGTCTGCTACGGCTCACCTCAAGGGACTGAAAATCGGTATCATGGGCTGTATCGTCAATGGCCCGGGTGAAATGGCCGATGCCGACTATGGCTATGTAGGTGCCGGAAGAGGCAAAATCAGTCTGTACAAAAAGAAGGAATGTATTGAAAAGAACATTCCGGAAGAACAGGCTGTAGAAAAACTGATTGAGCTGATTAAGGCAAACGGAGATTATAAAGACTGATTCTCCGGCTCGGATATAAAAACCGTCTGCATGAGTTTTGAAGACTAGCTTCAAAGCATGCAGGCGGTTTTGTTTTACTCGTCTCAAAACACCAAACCATTTCAAATCAAACGCCTTTGCGTTTTCTCCAAAACGCAAGTACATTTTACTAAAAAACGCAAGTACGTTTCACTTCAAATGCACTTGCGTTTGAAACAAAACGTACTTGCGTTTTCCGAGCCTTACTTGAAAGCTCTCCAGAAGCCTCTCTGAGGCCTTATTTTTTCGGTTCTTCCTTCTTGATAGGTTCGTCTTTCTTTACCGGTGCCGAAAGAATCTCCCGGTAACGGACAGGATTCTGCAATATCTTGATGGCTTCTTCCAAATCAGTATCATCTTTCAACCGTTCCATCGCCGCACCACGCTGATAGAAATAGCGGGTCACGATTTCCTGTGAGATATATTCTTTTATCGGTTTGGCAAAATAGTCCAAGTCGCGGTCCAAGTTATGGTTGAGCTTCTTTTCCAGCGCCTTGAATTCCTCTGCTGCCTCAGTCATGTAACCCTCAAATTCGGCTATTTCCTTCAGGCTTTTCAGCATCTTCTCACTCTGGCGGTCGTAAGTAAAGTTACGTGATTTCACCAGTTTCTTGAAAGCCTCATAATCGGCATCGGTCAGTTTGAAGTCGTCTACCGAAGCCAATGTAGGATGATCCCAGCAATATTGGGTAGCGTAATCGAAAATCAGATCGTCGTTCATCAGGTAAAACACGATGTTCGGAATCTTGTCTCCCTTCACTTCGATGTCCGGACGAATACCTCCTCCGTCACGCACCTCACGTCCGGCAGCAGTATGGAATACGGTGGTCAGACTGTCGGGTGTACGGGCTACTGAACCGTCGGCATTCTTCTTGGCATAATCAATAGCCTGGATACAACGTCCGCTGGGAATATAGTATTTGGAAGTGGTCACTTTCAGCGTGCCGTTGTAGGGCAACGGACGGATGGTCTGCACCAGCCTTTTCCGAAGGTGCGCGAACCGATGACTACCGCACGATCCAAGTCCTGCAACGAACCACTCACGATTTCAGAAGCCGAAGCTGTGGCACCGTTCACGAGTACCGCCAGCGGAATCTGTGTATCGACCGGTTCATTCTGGGTTTTGTAAGAACCTTGTGCCTGACGTACCTTTCCTTTTGTCACCACAATCTCCTGTCCCTTCGGTACGTAGAGATTGACAATGTCTACCGCTTCCGACAAGGAACCTCCTCCATTGTCGCGCAAGTCGATAATCAGCGACTTGGCACCTTTCTGTTTCAGTTCGATGAAAGCTTTTTTGAAATCCTTGGCAGAATTTTCCGTAAAGCTGGACAAAGCTAAATAACCGATACTGTCTTTCACCATGCCGTAATAAGGCACCGGATTGGTACGGATGTTCTTACGTGTGATTTTAAATTCCATCACCGTACTGTCGTTCTTGAGTGGACGCAGCACTTTGAGCACGAACGAAGTACCCGGTTCTCCACGCAGCGCTTCGCTGACCTTGGAAGAAAATTCCTGGGGTTTCATGTCACCACGTACCATTTCCTTTCCTCCTACCGAGAGAATGATGTCGCCTGCCTTGACTCCGGCTTCGGCTGCCGGCATGCCTTCGGTAGGTTCTACCACCGCAATACGGTCTTTGGCCTCATAGTAACGGATGGCCGCACCGATACCGCCGTATTTTCCGGTAGTCATTTCCTTGAGACTGCTCACCTCTTCTTCCGGATAGTACTCCGTATAAGGGTCGGTCAGTGAAAGCATACCTTCCACTCCGGTCTGAATCATTTTTTCGGCATTCACGGTATCTACATAAAACATATCCAGTTCCTTGAAAATGGAGTTGAATATGTCCAGATTCTTTGATATCTGAAAATTACGGTCGTCTTCCTTGAAGCTGGTCATGCCATCCCCAACATCACGATAAAGGCTCCGGCCAGCATTTTTCTTGCATTCATATATAGTCTGTTTACAAAATTGTTCTTCCTTGCAAATAAACACATTATTCCGGTTAGACTTGCAGAAGTGATTCAATATTTAACTTAATTTCGTCCCATTTCTTGGCAGGTAAAGTAGTGCCGACTTCCTGAATGACAGCTGTGGCCAGAATGGTACTGATTTGCACGCATTTCTCCAGCGAATAACCGCACGTCAGGCCGTACATGAAACCGGCGGCATAGAAATCGCCTGCACCGGTGGTGTCCAGCACATTATCGACCGGACAAGACAGCAGTTGAATGACTTCTGTTCCTTTCTTCACGAGGGAGCCTTCTTTTCCGGTTTTCACCACAGCAATGCTGCATTTGGACGCAATTTCTTCCAGAGCTTCATGAGGGGTTTTTCCCGTATAGGCCAGTGCTTCGCTCTCATTGGCAAACACGATGTCCACATATTTCACAATCAACTGGTCGAAGAAGTCACGTTCGGCTTCCACCACATTGTAGCTTGCCATGTCGAGACAAACCTGAAGTCCTTCTTCCTTGGCCAGCTGTACGGCGCGCAGCATCAGGTCATGGTCTTGCAAAAGATAGCCTTCAATATAGAGATAATTATATCCGGCAAACATTTTACGCGACAAGTCTTCTGCTCTCAGTGTGGCAGCTGCTCCCAGATAAGTACCGAACGTACGCTCTCCATCGGTAGAAATGAAAGTCGACGCAATGCCCGACGGCAAATCGCAGGTGGCCAGCAAGGCATTTACCCCGCGCTGACGAAGGGTATCGCCAAAGAAAGCTCCTGTCTCGTCCTGACCTACCTTTCCGATAAATCCGGGATTGGCTCCCAATGCGGCCAGTGCACAGACCGTATTGCCGGCCGAACCACCGGTAGAGCGATGAATCTTCATCCCTGAGGTATATTTACGTATTTCAGACAAGGTGTCTTCTTGTATCAACTGCATGCTTCCTTTGGGCAAATGTAGCTTTTCCAGCAAGGAATCGTCATCAATTCTTACCAGCACATCGACCAATGCATTGCCCATTCCTATAATTTTATCCATTTTACTTCATTTTTTTTGCAAAGATATTGCATAATTCAAAATATCCTACTACCTTGCATCGCAATTAAAGGAAAACCTTCTTCAGTAGCTCAGTCGGTTAGAGCATCTGACTGTTAATCAGAGGGTCGTTGGTTCAAGTCCAACCTGAAGAGCTTGAGAGTTCGTTGAATAAACGAACTTTTTTTTATATCCTAAAACGAACTAATATGGACGATTATTACTCGCGAACGTATTACAATTATTTTAACCACTTCCTGAAGGGGTGTCGTGAGTAATCCTGTCTTTTACTCTGAAGATGCTCCTCCGGGCTTAAAATGAAGGAAAGGAGCAGACAGATGAGAAAGTATCTTTTTTGTGAAGCTGGCTTTGTAGAGAAAGCCAACTGGCAACCTAACTGCTGGATTAACATTGAATGTCCGGATGCCGCGGACTTCCACTTCCTGCAAGAACAATTAAAAGTTCCCCAGTCTTTTTTGAATGACATTGCCGATACCGACGAACGTCCGCGTACGGATACGGAAGGTAACTGGCTGCTGACCATTCTGCGTATTCCCGTACAGACTCCTGATGCAAAAGTGCCGTATGCCACGGTGCCTATCGGTATCATTACGAACAATGAACTGGTAATTTCGGTGTGCTATCACTCTACGGAGATGCTGCCGGATTTCATCGAACATACGCAGCGTAAAGGTATCAACGTACCCAATAAATACGAACTGATTCTACGACTGATTTACTCGTCGGCTGTATGGTTCCTGAAATACCTGAAACAAATCAACAACGAAGTAAACAATGCGGAAAAGGAGTTGGAACGTAGCATCCGTAACGAGGACTTACTCCGACTGATGAACCTGCAGAAGAGTCTGGTATATTTCAATACGTCTATCCGTGGCAACGAGGTCATGATAGGCAAATTGCAGAATATCTTTAACGAGAAGGACTATCAGAATACGGAACTGACAGAAGATGTGCTCATCGAACTGAAGCAGGCACACAATCAGGTAAACATCTACAGCGACATTCTTACAGGTACC
>ENA-OPZY01000014-OPZY01000014.1-human-gut-metagenome-genome-assembly--contig:-NODE-14-length-19003-cov-1.535601_pt1 | contig 19003 bp, 13 predicted proteins | sample MGYA00242488_ERZ504513 | MGnify/ENA primary metagenome ERZ504513 (study PRJEB26092, sample SAMD00036247) | human gut metagenome | host: Homo sapiens | study: EMG produced TPA metagenomics assembly of...
CACGTGCAGCATCCCAATTATCATTGGTTACCTTGTCAAGCTTCGCAACGCATCAATCTGTGAAAGTTTAATTTCAATACGTCTGCGACCGTCAAGGGTAGCAAATACCGCAAGTGTTGTTGAGGCTGTAATCTTGCTATCCTTTGTTTTGTAGCCACAGAAGATAGCAGAAGTAGCAAAGTCGAAAATCATTGACTCAAGGTTATCGGGCACAAGATAAGACTTGCCAACTTCAAACATTCTCAAGCGGCGCATCATCTGGTCGCTGTTCGTGTTGAGTCGCAAGATGTTGTCCTTATGCTTTGCCTCTACCTTTTCATTGGTCTCTGCGATAAAGTTATCTATGGCAACACGCTTTTCTTCATCGCTGCGTTTCTTCTGACCATTGATTTTTTCTGTCTGCTTGGCTATGTCGTCAATGGCTTTTGCCTTTGATTTCTCGTAGCGTTCATCTTCTGCAGCAATTCTAACTTCGTCCTCCTTGCGGATAGTTTCAATAACATTGTCAAGATAGGTATTCGGCTCAACACCCTTGTTTATCTGTTCTATTACCTTGCGTATCTCATCCGCTTTCATCGGCTTTCTCAACACATCCATTTCCACCTTTTCAACAAATGAATTGCGAGCAAATGGATTGTTTCCATCAGGGTCTATGCCCTCAGAAGATATGCGTTTCTCGATAGTCGTTGCGCGGAGTGGCATTACAGTAATCTTTAAGTCGTTACTGCCGGTATCATTGAGATATTTAATCAATTCGTTATAACGCCTTACGACATCATCGTAAAACTCCTCCTGCTCTTTTGTTGCCAATAGAGCGACATAACCTGTAATCTTGCGTGCATCATCTTCTTGCGGTTTGTAATCTTCAAGTTCGCTTGCCTGCACACGACCACCTCCGAGTCCTCCCTTTTTCAAAGGAGTACCCATTTTCTCGTATATATCTACATTATCACGAAGATACTCAACAACAACTTGACTACCATACTTGTTGAGTAAATCCGGTGCTTCCACATCATTACTTTCACTATCCTGTGAGGTCGTGGTATTAGCGTTCAACGATTTCAGTTTGGTGGAAAGCATCATCAGGAAACGGTTCTCGGCGGGTACAGGCAAACCGAGGTTGATGTAATAACCTCTATGCACCTGTCCTGTACGGTCTATACGTCCTATCATCTGCATATAGTCGTTAATATCGCTCAGCGGCTGTGCTATAATCATAGAACGCTGACGTTGGTCGCTGAATTTCTCTGAAGCGTGCAAACTGATACCTGTTGATGCAGACTTGTTGAGGATGAGGACATCAAGAACACCACTGTTGAACTCTCTCTGCATTTTCTTTTTGTCTTTGTCAGTTCTACGCTTGACAACGACACGTCCGTCATCGTTGCGCTCAACATACATATTACGTCCTGTCAATTCACCTACTTTGTATCCATTCTTGTTCAGACGCTCGATAATGGCATCAAGTGGACTGATAAAGATATCGCTTGTGCTTTCACGAATGAAATCCTGCAACTCATAATATGCTTTTTCTCCTGCCGGACCTAATGCCTGTGGAGAATATCGCTCGTGGCGTTCGTTACCGTCCTCATCTTTGACGGTGTACTGCATAACGGTGTCAAGTCCTTTCAGTAGGCTTGCACTGAATGTTGGCTCATCAATGATTTCTCCTGCGGCATAGTCCTTAATACTGCTCTCCATTGTGCTTTCCAACGCAATAACAGGGTGGCGACCTGCATTGATTTCGCCTTCCACTTCATCTGCAATAGCATTGACTTTGAGGGCAAGCATAAGCTGCTTGGTGTAGTTGTAGGTCTTGCTTGCAAATGGCACGTTCTCAACGCCCATTTATCTGTGCCTCGCTTCACACCTGCGCTCTCTGCCATAACAGCAAGTTCCATATCCAATGCTTCAATCATCGGCTTTACGTAGTCCTCTTGGAATTTGATAATGGCATTGAATGCTGCTATGGTACGGTCGTAATTCTCTCTTGCACGTCTAACAGTTTCGGGGTCAGTGATTGTTTTCCAATCGGTAACAACATCGCTCATATCTCGCTCTCTGCGTACCATTTGCCCTGCATTAGTCAATTCACGACTCATAATCTCTTGCAGAGTTACACCGCCTTTCTCAATGATACTAATCATCTTATCCGGATCAACCTTTGCTTGGCTCATCGCTGTACGAATTGCATACAAAGGCATTGTGTCGGGACGCTTTGCGAACGTAGCACTTGCAAATGTGGCGGCTTTCGCTCCACGAAGAATACTTTGCAGATAGGCACCTGTATTGCTCGAACCTGCCGCCGTATGACTTTCATCAAGGAACAGATAGTTATCCTTTGCAATGGCACGTAAGAATGTGGCTTTCGGGGTAGCCTTGCCATTCTTCACGTTCTTGCTTTTCTTGGTGCGTGCGCCACTCTTTTTGGCAGCTTCCTCCATTTCTTGCTGACTGACAGCATCGCCAGTGTTTACCTGCGAATAGGTGAGTACAGCGAAGTCATATTCTTCGGGCAATGCTCCCGATGCAAAGACTTTTGCCATTTCTGCGGAAGATAGAGGTTTGTGTACTGTATTACCTTTGCTATCAACCATAGCACCGTCAGAGTTGAATATAAACGGCACGAGGTTTCCACTTCCAACATCTACCAAGTCTCGGTAAATATCGGAGAACAAGTCTGCTTTCTGTGTGATGAATACAGGTTTCTCACCTCGTTGCACTGCCCAACGAATAAGTGCTGCCATTTGGCGCCCCTTACCAACACCAGTTTGGTCGCCTATAATAAGGGCTTGTTCCTGTTTCATCTGATAGATTGCCATAGCGACACTGTCCATCTGCTCGGCGGCAAGTGCTTGATACGTTTCAGCAATGGTATCATATCCGAGTTCTGTCTTGACAAATTCATCTATGCTGCCGTGCTGTGCTTCAATTTGAGAAAGCACTTTATCCATTGCCTCGACCATAGCTGCGGGGGCAACGCTTTCAAGTCTGAATGCTGTATTATGAGGACGATAAGGAAGTTTTTCTTCAGTCAAATCTCTTTTCTTGGGTTTTCCTTTTAATCCCAGTCCGATTCGTTGAACGTCCACTCCATCCACTGGCTGAGGCTCATTTCCCACAGTTCGTTGTTCAAGTCCTCTTCCGTCAGTTGAAGGCTTTCCAATGGTATCAGTTCCTCTCCCGGTCTCGCCAACTGTATCATTCTGTCCACGTTTTCCCAATACAGGTCGTTGGCCGCTCTCAGAGTTTCCCTCCAATCCGGTTCTTCCTCTCCGTTCTGTTTGGCTTCCACTCTCATCATCCGCCTCAGATTGTCTATTATGTCCTGCTCCGTCAGTTTCCCCGGATGCGTTGTCAGCGACAGACAGATGTCGCCCTCCTTGGCTACGTAATACTTCTGTTCCATTTGTCTTTTCATTAAAATTCAATACTTCGTTAATAATCTCGTACAGGTCGTCAAAACTTTCAGCCTTGCGGATTGCTTTGTTCTCCACAGGAGGGTATACGGCAGTCTGCGCCCGTTCCTCATTGGTTCTGCGGCCATCTATCAGTATCATACGAGTGGGGAATGTTGTACCTTGCTTCGCATACAGTCCACCGCCCATGTCAATAACGCCTTTCACGTTATAGTGGTCATATAAGTAGGTGAAAAATGGTTTCATGCTCTTTATAGCACCATTGTTCGCATACTCCATATTTCCACCGATGATGATAGCGGCTCTGCCGTCATCTTTCATGCTTGAAAGAGCGTTCAATGTTATTTGCGGGTCAAGTCCCGGTATCTTCTTTCCATCATACTCAACTGCCTCACGCTTTCCGAATGGGGGATTGGCGATAACAACATCATAACGCACATCGCCATCGAATGGCTCTGTCGCATCCTGCTGTGTTACTTGTGCAAATCCCTGTTCACGTAGGTTGTCCAGTCGTGTTTTGTCAAGTTCATTTACATGAACCTGTCCGACTGGAATAGTGAAAACTAACATCCCATTACCCGCAGTTGGTTCTAACACGCTTCCGTCTGCTTTGTCAGCCATTGCAAATCGGCCGGCAATCCAAGCCATAGGAAGAGGCGTGGAGTACTGCTGCATCTTTATACGGTTGCTGCTTCGTGCCGAAATGGTTGGTTGCATTTCATAAAGTTTGCAGATTAAATCGTATGATTCTCTGCTAGCACTTCCTTTACGTTCAATAACCTCACGTGCAGCTCTGACCAATCCGTCCTCAACAAGTTCCTGCAACAAAATATCAGTTCTTCCATCATTATCTACCTCCATTCCCAACTCACTTGCACGCTTGCGTAGGTCTAAAATGCTTCTGTATGGCTTTGTCCCATTGTCAAGAGCCGCAAGCATATCAGCCTTTACTGTCATTGCAAATTGGCGATGCAGTTCTGCATCAGCCTTGTCATTTTCAGTAAGTAAATCACCAAATAACCCACCTGTTTGATTCCGTGAATTTACTGCTTTTTTCTCATTCTTCTTTACGTGCAGGGCGACTTTTTTTGATACGTTCCTGTGCAATCTCTGCCTCTTGCTCCACCTCGGTCTCTCTTGTTACGGTTTCGGCGGTAGCAAGCGCATCAATACTTTTCTTATCGAAATTCGCCACATCGAATTGTTGTACCTCATCGTATGGAGTCATGTCTGCATCCAGTCCGTTCTCTGCCACCTCCGGCAAATCTCTCGCACCATTGTAAAATGCTTTAAGGTAAGGGCGTATGGCATCGCCCAAGTCTGCAATCATGGCCGTTGCATACTCGGCAAACTTACGTGAACCTTTCTCCAAATGGTAAACAGCCATCTCTGTTCCAATGGCAAGAATCTCAGGGTCTATACCTATATTCATTTGACCGAGCAACTTCTTACGCATACGCTCACGAAGTTCTGCATAACGCTCATCAGTAACAAGACGGTTACCACTCGCTTCAGTCTTTTTCTGCGAATTGTCTTGTTGTTGCTCACTCCGCATATCGTTGATAAGAGTTCGGACTTCATTAGCAAACTTATCTGCACTATCTTTAGTCAGGAAAATAATATTTCCTTCATGATAAACGTCTCCACCACGCTTCTCTCCTAAATCCATCACAGCCTGTTTTTCCGCATCAATCATCTTCATCAAAGTACGAACAGAATATCTGTTATCCATTTCCTTGTCAACAACGAAATCCGTCCTTTTGTCACGAATTTCATCCTTTGCCTTGCGATCAAGTTCTCGGGTCTTAATTTTATTTTCGAGCGAAATGCCAACTGCATCCAAAACTTCTTGCATACCGTTCTGAGGATTGCGAAGAATGTCTAACATTTCCTCTGGACTGTTGGTTGTCTGACGAAAACGTGCATCACCAATAGGTATGGGACCGCTCACATCATCACGACTTAATGTAGTTTCCCCTGTTTCTTTATCAACAAAAACAGAGTATTGCCATATAGGAGTATATTCCTGCTTTTCCTCCTGCTTCGTGGCTTTCTGTTGTTGAGGTTCTGAAAACTGCACATTGCCGTCATTTACTTCTGACAAATCAGACAAAGACAAAGGTGGTTGTGATTGTGCATCGGTTGCATATTCTGCCAAGCGTTCAGCATCTTCCTTGCTCCGCATCATGAAGCCTTGCTTTTCCTTGTCCCACCAGCCTTTCAGTTGTTTGGCAAACATTGTGGTGTGCTTCCGAACAGTATCTCTTAATTCATTATTGAACTCCACAAGGTGCATATCCAACACCTTAACCTCTTTTGGTGGTGTACTGTGCCGGAGTAATGGTGTATGCAGCATCAGTCGGTGTTGTCGTTTCTTCATTGGAATTGCTTTGTTCTAACTTCCGCTGTTCAGCAAAGAGGTCGTTTATTTCGGAAATAATGCGGGCTTCCTCAAATATATCACTCTGAACATGTGCGGCTTCTTGTTCCTTGTGCAGTTCTTCAATGCGTGACTTGATTTCAGAAAGTCTGTCGACTTGTGTACCTGAACTCTGTTCTTCAACACTTTTGACTGACTTGTATTCTGCAAACGCTTTTGTCTTCCGGTGGCTACTATCTATCCATTTCTCGAAATCCTCCAAGTTTACGGCAGTTACCACTGTCTTGTGATTATTTGCCCAGTCGCTGTCATAATTCGCGAAGTAAGCTGCCTCGGCATCGTCAGTCTCATTGAAACCAAGCATTACCTTATGCTCATCAAAGCTGCCGTCCTCATTATACTGGTCCACCACGAACACCCTGCGTCCGTTCCACCCGTCAATATCATCAGAGAGGAACACGTCTATGTGGTCTCCATCCACGCCCTCCGTGCCACGAATGTAGCCGTAGGTGTTCTGCATGATCGTTTCCCACTTGTTGCCCTCTGTGTCTATTCCACTACGAACGGATCCTTTCGGGTTCTCAATGGTGATATTGAATGTACCAACCTGCACATGACCTTTCTTATAATTGCCAGCTTCTTTCTGTTTCTCCGTAGGAGTAGTATCGGTTTCTTTCTCTGCCACTGCAACAGCATTGGCTAAAGACAAAGATGCATCAATATAATTAAGAACATCCAATAAGTCTCCGAATGTTTGACCGTCATACTCATAAGCGCTACCTATATAATTACCTTTCGTATCAGGTGCATCAACTTTTATAACTTTATGAGTACCATCAACAATAATTGTCTGTTTATAAGTATCGCCATACTTTCCGCTTTCAATCCAATCATCTTCTTGAACTTCAATACGTCTTGCTATTTTTGCACTAAGTTGATTGTCAGTATCATCAGAAGACAGCATTTCTTCTTGTGATAAAGAAGATTCTATTTCGCTTTGTCCACCAATGCTTTCAGTTCTTCCTGTATCATCAGTTGTCCCATTTCCGTTCTCAACTCGTTCTCTTGGCGCAAGAGTTCCATTGCTTCCTTGCTGCCCTCGTTGGCTTGTTGCAGTATCGCCAACCAATACATTGCTTCGTTGTTGTCCATTGTAATCTAAATTTAATGCTTCTTTAATAGCCTGTACGAGCGTCCGAGGGGTATTGTCCGGTTGTTCGAACAGAGTTTCTTCCTGTGTGCCTTGTATAAGGTCATAAATCTTGCCGAATGTATTTTGAATGAAGCTTTGGCTTTCACCTTTATACATTGCGGCCAAATGCAGGACAAAGTTACTGAAATTATCAGCAGGGAGATAACTTTCCCCAGTGACATCATCCATTTGATACTGGCGTTTCCAACTTTCTACGGCAGTACGTGCTTCCTTGAAGTTCTTTGCCTCTACAAACATTTTATCTTGGGACAAAGCATAGTAAGCGCGAACGGAATTCTGTATCTCATCTACCATTCGTTCACTGTTCGGACTGTCATAATCACGGAAAGCAGTAGCAAGAATAGCCTTTTGTGCTTTTACCGGCAATACGTTGAACATTTCCTCCAACCGTGTACTACCGTCCTTGAAAATGCTTTGATACATGATACCACGCAAATCATTCTTGGATTCGGGAGTCAAGTTACCCTTGCTATCAAACGCACTCTTGTATTGTGTGGGACTGATGAAACCTCTTTGGCTCATCCATTTTAGGACACTTGCACCGTTGGCATCCACAAGCCCGGCAAACGACACTTCATCGTCCGAGGCTCTGAGTAACAGGTTGGCAAACGAACGTACTTCGATTCCCATACGCTGTAAGGCATTTTTCGGTTTGATTCGTTCCACACCTCCGCTTTCGGTGTCCTGTGCTACGTATTGTCCCAGAGGAATAGCCGTAGCATCGTCCACATGAAGCATATTTACCAGCACCGGACTTTGTAGGGCAGCAATATCTTCAGCACGCAAACCAAACTCTTCCGCATGGTCTTTCAGGTATTGCCTATATGCTTCGGCCTGTTCCGGATGGCTTTCCCACATCAGACGCAAGGCATCACTGCGGTTGTTTCCCTGTATAACTTCACCACGTTCGTTTACGGTCGGCGCACCGGTGTAAGCGGTAATACTCGATGTGATTTCTTCCGGACGAATGTTCCCGGCGATTTTCCGTGCAGACAATACGCTCGCTTCGTCATTTCGTTCCTTGGGTTGCGCTTCATCAATAAAATGCAGAGGATTACGCACACCTTGGATATGGCTCGGTTGCAACAACGATGCGTCAATCACGGCCACATGACCGGGAGCCAGCACATCATTGCTGAACTTCACGTTCACCTCTTTACCTTGTACGGTCTGCAATGGTTCTTGCCTGTCAATCTTATGGCCGTTCACACGTCTGTACCCCCTTGCGCGGGCATCCTGCGGTGTATCATCCACCATGTCGGGAACTCCGTTAAGGGCTTCACGCTCGACGCGTTCGGCTTCCTCACGCTCTGCACGCAGCTTTTCTTCTTCCGCTTTGCGTAGGGCGGCAGCTTCATCAGCCATTCGTTTGCGTTCCGCATCCGCTGCCATTCTTCTACGGTTGGCAGTACCGGCTATCTTCTGCCAAGCGAGCAAATCCTGTTTGGCTGCATCAATCGCCGCTTTGCGTTCTTTCTCGGAAGCAATCTTTTCGGCAATGGAGTTGCCACCTTTCGATTTGGCTTTCTCCAACTTCTTCAAGGCTTCTTCCTTGTCGGCAACCATTCCATCGGCTACGGTCTGTGCCATATCCTCATCACCCTCAGTCTGCTCCACAATGGCATCCCAAGCTGTGTCGCTGTCGGCCTGCTCATATAGTGGATTTCCCTGCTCATCCTTTGGTATTCTCTGCATGGCAGGAATATTTTGAGGGGCATTGTTATCATTTTCGGGAATATTTTCCGCACCATTGTTGCTCTCATTTTCGGCAGGATGTTCAAATGCCACTCCGTTATGCTCCAACAGCATATTGTCAAGTTCATCACGAGTGAACAGGTTCACACGTTTTCCGTTGATAGGAGCTTCGGTAAATACCTCATACTTGCCGTCCGCATCGGCATCTGCTGTGATATTGCCACGGACGGTAACGCCGTTCTCATCGGTAAGCGAAACAATGTCATTGAGGGCGTATTGTGGTCTTTCAGCCTCTTGCATTTCCTGTTTCCGTTCGGCATTCTCAATGGTTCTCTGCTGCTCGAACTGCGCCACACGTGCCAAGTTTGCCGCATCAGCCTGTTGCTGTATGGTTTCTTTTGCCAACGGGAAGATATTCACGCCGTCCGATACGTTAACTGTGCCGTCCCCATTATCCACAATACCGTCTTCGTTGGCTACAATCTGAACCTGTATCTGTGCGTCATCTCCTGTAATGGTGTATGTATCGCCGGGGTTGAATGTAACCACACCGTCAATCTTGTCGGATGCTTCCTGTGCGAACTGTTGAATGATAGCCTCCTCCGCTGTCATTTTCTCATCGGACGGGTTCAACGGCTCATCAATGTTCAATACGGCATCGGGCGACACCTGTTCAAGTGCGCCTGTTTCCGCATCACGCACAATGATACTGCCGTCCGAAGCCCGGTTGTCAATGCCGCTGCCGTCTGCATACTGCACAAGGTTTCCACCCACCACATACACACGGCGGTCGTCCTGCTTCATCGTAGCCCCCTGTATCATGCCGGAGGTGCGGTTGGTGCGTGCGTCAACCATTGCGTTGCTTTGCTCCACACGTGCGTCTATATCATCACGCACACGCTGAATCATGCCGTCATATACCTGTTTGGCATTGAGGTAGTCAATAACCGTTTCCAACTCGCTTTCTCCCCAAAGGCCATTGTTCCGCATTTCCTCCAATGCATTCATAGGATGTATATCCAAAAAAGCCAAGCGTGTTTTCATCCACTATGGCAGAAACCCTCTGCCGCTGGTAGTCACGCATATTCTTGGCATCGGTCATTTCCTGTGGGTCTGCGAGGTTGTAACCGTCAATGTAGCTTTCATTCATTGACTGCACATCCTCGTCCTGTTCGCCGCCCCGCTTCTGTGCGAGAGTACCGAGGTTAAAGCCCCTCATCATCAACGAACGCTCCATATAGGTAAGTATTGCGGCTCTCTCATCGTCCGAGAAATCCTTGTCGTTCACGATACCCTCTGCCACACTTCCAATGTCATCGTTGGTCGTAAGGTCTATTGTCGCCCTTAACGGCTCCCATATTTCTTTGCCAAGCAATTCTGTTGCACGGGCATCTGCCTTGTTTACTCCGTGCTTCATTGAAGCATACTGTACTCCCGACAAAGTAGCCTTACCTGCACCCATCAATCCCATAGAAAGAGCCATGCCGCCCCAAATGTCGCCATGGAATTGTCCTGTCGCAAGCAAATTGGTACGTGTGCCGTCCGGGTTCTGCTGATAAGCATCGTCGAGATTGAGCATGGTGCGCCACAATTGCCCATAGTATTCTTCCGTTACCTCTCCGAAATAGTCGCTCACACCCATTTTGTTGAATAACTGATGTGTCTGTCCCATGATACCGTCCAACGCACCTGCATCAGTCTTTGAAAGTACTGCACCGATACGCTTTGCACCCACCACATTGGCGAGTTTGCTCATATTTCCAAGAGTAACTACAGGGTCAAGGTGCGAACCGAACATTTCCGAATAGTTTTCAACGATGGCATTGGCTTCTCCTTGCCAAATGGCATTTCCCCAAGTCTTGTCGTTGGAAAAATCATAGTTTCCGTTCTCATCGACAACCACATCACCGAGTTTCCTGTCAATGATGTCGGCCGTGGTTTTCCCAGCCTGTACAGTGTTGGTCATCAGCGGAGCACGGAGAAGCAGGTCATCAGCGGTTGTTCCGAGAGCCTTGATAGTCCAGTTGGTGGCATACTGCCCCAAGCCTTTCACGCCGTTGTCCTTCACGTATGTCTTGAAGCCCTGTTTGGCCATTTGCTCTACCGTTTCTTTGCCAACCACCTTTGTGGCGGCTTTCGTTCCGGCTTTGGAAAGAACATTGATACCTTTGAATCCACCGCCTGTAATGCCAAAGTCAAGCATGAATGCAGGCATGTGGCCGGTCATCATACCGGCTCTGTTCCAAAAGCCGGCGTTCCCGCCATACATCTGCTCCGCCTGTCCTTTGTTGTAGAGTGCGCCCATCATTTCATTGTAGCTTCACGTTCTCCCTCTGTGGCATTCTCACCTTTCAGGTCATCGGCGTTCATCATGGTCAATGCGTCACGCATATCGCTCATGCCGAAATCCCAAGTGCGGAAATCTCCTGCCACACGACCGAAACCACGCCAAAAGCCAACATCGACGCCTTGCTCACGGTCTTTCTGCTCTTCAAGGTCTTTGATAAGTTCCTCCGTTTGACGAATGGCGACATCCAAGGTACTGTTTTCCTTGTCGCTCATCTGACGAGGAACATAGGTATCTGCTGCAAGTAAGAATCCAAGAGGAGCTGTATTCTTTTTTGTATCTTCTTCCCATTGCTCATGCACTCTCTTGGCACTTGCCTCTCTTTTCTCTTGCAGCTCTGCAAGTTTCAGCATTGCACGGCGCAACTGTCCGTTTACAGACATATCAGCCGCCTGTCGGTATCTGAAACTCTCCATGTCGGCAAGTCCCTTGCTGGTGTATCGGTTGCCGAGAGGGGTAATGTAGGTTTTCTCCAGTTTTCCGCTCTCCGGGTTGAACTGCATTTTCCCCTCTGCGGTCTGTCCGCCGCCCAACGGTGCGTTTTCGTGATACTCACGCATGGTTTCCATACGCTCGTTGAAGCCGTCTATCATTTGCTCCGTGCGGCGTTTCATCTGTCCTATATTTGCACTGAAGCGTATTTTATCCTGTTCCGTCAACGGCATTTCTTCTGCTGAAGGAGTTACAGGAGTTTCAGGTGTAGAGTCCAGGGCAGATTGTTCGGGCTGTTGTTGCTCCGACATGAAAGTCCTGTATCTGCCGACTTTACACGATATTTCTTCCCCTCACGCTCCATGATTGTAGAAGCATCGGGAAAGTCTTTCATAAAACTGTCAATGTGTTCATCACGCACATTGTATTTCTTTCCGTTGTATTCAAATATTGGCATAGTTATTTGTTTTTACCGGGTGTATAATCAATCACATCATCATCGCCGCCACCGGGAACATAGTCCACGACCTCATCATTCAGTTCCGAGGTCATGGTGGCAGGGTCAAGTTTGGAGAGGGAAAGCATGATTGCAGAGGCTTTAGGCGATTTGTGCCAATTCTGTTTTACATAGTCCTCTTTCTTCTGTGGTGTATCAAGTTTCTTCATTTGACGGTCAAAAGCCCTTTTCTCTTTCTCATCCTGTGGAGAGAGGTCGGCAAGCATAGCATCATACACCTGCTGCATCGAACCTTTCCAAACATTCTCGTAAATGGCTACTTGGTTTCCGCCGCCGTCAGAAAAACCGAGCTGCTTGCCACGTACACCACGTGCGGCTGTCGCTCTCGCTTTATCACGCTCTACAGCCACATTGTCATTATGTCTCTTTACTTGGAAATTGTAGGAACGGTCTGCCTGACGTTTGTTTTCATCATAGTTTGCTTGCCAACGCCTATCAGCTTCTTTGTCCCGACCTTTCTTGTATTCCTGTTCCGCATCATATCGGTCATCTGTATCTTCTCTCGCTCGTTGCGATGTTGAATGCCCTCATTGTATCTGTCATCATTCTTTTTGTCAAGACCAAGCTGCCTTTGCCACTTACGTTCACGGTCATCCCTTTCTTCATCAGCGATTCTTGCCCTCATCAGCCCCTCATAATATTCTTTCTCCTTGCCTTCACGTTCTTTCATCAGCTTGTCATATCTCACTTTGGTACGTTCTGACATGGTATTCTTACCGGTATACATATTTGGAGCGTACTGCGTGGTGAAGAACAAGTTAGAGAGTGCCGATATACCATCACCAATGGCTGCGAATATCTGTTCACGTTTCTGCTTCTTCTTTTCTTTAGCAAGTTCCTCGTCCGTTGGCGGTTTATAGGGATTGAGTTTTTTGTACAATTCAGCGTATGAGAGACTGCCACCGTTCACATCGGCTTGTTTGGCCGGAGGTGCAGCGACCGTTTCAGATTGGGAGCCGGTAACGGCAGGAGCCGCAGCTGCTTGTTGTTCCGTCCATTTCTGTGTACCCTTTACCGGGGATGATACGGAAGGAGCGTCTTGCTGCTGTTCGTGCCATTCCTTAGAGCCTTTGAGCGGAGGCGTACCACCTCCGTTTCCTAAAATATCATCCATTGTTGCCATATTGAAATAGTTTAGAAAGGCATTTGACTTACCGCATTAGTTACTCCTTGTACAGCTCCCGATATGGCATTGGCCTTGCCTTGCTCAATGGCGTTAAGCTGTTCCACGAAAGCATTGTCGTTTTGCATATAAGTGGCTTCGATATTGTCCTTACGTGCTTCTGCATCAGCGGCAATCTGTGATGTTGCATCGGCAAGAGCCTTGTTGTTCGCTTCTTTGGCCGCTGCCACACTTTCATCAGTACCGCCCATGACGGCTGCACTACCGGCAGCGGCTTTGTTACGTTGTTTTATACTCTCTTCAGTTTGCGTAAGGATGCGTTGTGCGTCAGCCCGCTGAGTGGCATCCTCGTTGTACCGCCTGTCGTACCAGTCCTGATTCTTTTGCCGTTGAGCCTCAACATTACGTTTTGCTTTCTTCATGGCCTTGGATGCTTGATTCCACCGAAAATGCTGCCTACTGCACCTATGGCACTTCCTATTAAACCCATAAGACTTTAGTTTTTGATTATTAAAAGTTATACCTTGCGTGCGAAAGTAAGCCGTTATCTTCGCATCATCATTTTATCTTTTTACATACAGATCATTATGGCAATAGGAAAAAAGACCGGAGGGCGGCAAAAAGGTACGCCCAACAAAATAACGGCACTGGCAAAAGGGATGATTGAGAAATGGCTTGAAACGCACAACACTATACCCGAAGGAGATGTGATGCCACTAATAATGCAGGACTTCATGGAACTTGACCCCAAAGACAGGGTGAAAGTGTCGACAGAGTTCATTAAAATCATCATGCCTAAGAATATCAGCATAGACGATGGCGAGGTCAAACTCACCATTGAGGACAAGCTTGCCAAACTTGCCGGAGAAGAAGACGAGGAAGAATAATCTATTACCCTCTACTTTAGATTGTCTTCATGTGTCAAGGGAACCCCAACCCGAAAAGGGGGCGATTTTACTGATTTGCTTTGAAGCGATGTTCGAGAGAATGTCGCTTTTTTCATGTCCAGACCGTAAAATTTCTTCTGAAGAAAAGGGTATTTCTTCGGAAGAAATAGCAATAAATGTACAATTATATCCCATTTCTTCGGAAGATATACCATAAAATAAATATATATATCTACTACTACATCTACCGCGCGTGCGTGCGCACGTGAAGAAATTTTCGATTTTAGGGCAAGAATAAAAATTGAATAAAAAAGAAAGCCTACAAAGAAAAATACCCTTGCAGGCTTATATCATTTCGTGAAGTCACAAAAAAAAATCAGAATCCTTTCCCTTTCTGCCGTTGGTACACCACCGTCTGGTCTTTGTCGAGGTTGACGATTTTGAACATCACCATTGAACGGTTCGGAATATCATCCGGCAGCATAGTTACGAGCCGGGCAATCACCTCGTCCACATTGTTGAAGCCTACATCGGTCAGTCCCGCCACCTTTTGCCCGTTGTGGTATGCAGCCGCATTCACCATATAGCGGTATGACAAGCGGAAATGCACATCCTCCTGTTTCTGCTCACGTACAGAAGCCTTACCGGAGAAGAAAATGAAATCAATTACTTTCTCGTTCAGTTCCCAAGCAGGGGAGAAGTCAATCTTGATATACCCTCGTGTTACGTTGTGTCCATTGCTATGGTTCATGCCAAACGCCACTTCCGAGATAGAGGCACGTACATCATTCTGAGCTACTGTTCCCCATGTATGCCGGAACGTGTAAGCCGAATACCACTCTTCCTTTGGCATTCCCATAGCCTTGCATAATTGCCTTATCCCACTGTTGACATTGGCGCAAAAACTGTCCGATGTAGTCATGCGCTGATAGAAATTGAACAAACGCTCATCATCTTTTGCCGTGTTCATGTACTTTTCAAATAGCGGCTGGATGATTGCTGGCACCCGCATTTCCATATACGCACCATCCGCACGGAACTTCTTCGTTTTGGCCCGTTGGTAATGGATAATTCCGTTCCGGTAATCCTGCTTTCTTAGATTGTACAGGTCAATCGTGTTGATTCCTGCAAGGCAAAGCACCATCATAGCAACATCACGCCCGAACTCCGTCTGTGGATATTTCATCTTACTTTCCGGCAGAGGGAATGAAAAGAACTCCCGACATGCTTCGGGGGTAATGGCAAGCTTCTCCGCACGATCAGCCGTTGGTATTTCCACTTTCACCCATGGGTTGACTTTGATACGGATTATACCGTTATCGTAATCGTTGTACTCCAACATGGCGGCTTTAAATACCTGACGCATACAGATTGGATACATTTCCTTTGCCCTATGTGTCTGTTCAAGCGACTTTATCCATTTGTTCACCTGCGTAGAGGTCAACTGAGCGAACATCACTTGGTTGGTTCCGATGAACCGTTCCAGATGTTGTAGGGCAAGCTTGTAGTTCTTGGCATTCCTTTCCTGCCCACGGTCAATCATTCTGTCGATATGCACTCTCGCATAATCCGAAAAACAAATATCGTCATTGCCGTTCGTAAGAAAATCCACCACTTCCTTGACCGTCCAATGTTCAATGTCTTTTTTGTTGAGCCGCTCGTTATATTCCACTATCCGCCCGGCACAATACTGAAGCACGTAGGGGTCTTCGATTTCTTTCGCTCTGGAAAGTTCTTTCTTCGTGACCATCTTGTCGGTCTTCATGAATTGTGTCCCCCTATGGTGGGTAACTCTGATATAAACCGGATAAAATCCGTCCTTGCGTTCTTTTTGAACACACGCTTTAAATGTTGCCATATCGTTCTATGTCTTTATTATATTATTATTTAAATTTATTCCAAACAGCTTCCAATGTCTTAACTTTCTGTCATATCATCAATTACGGCTCTAAACACGCTCTAAACACCCAACGAAAAGCACAACAACATTCTCTAAACATTTGCGTTTATTACGCTCATTTTCCGTGCGGAATGAACGTACCTTTTAAAAATACAATAGGCGTAAGCCTTTGTAAATGAAAAGCATACCGCCTATTTTATTGAGTATCAGCTATATCGTGCTATTCCTCGATTGCAGCCTGCGCCGCAGCCAGTCTTGCGATAGGCACGCGGAACGGTGAGCAGCTCACGTAATCCAGACCTACCTTGTGGCAGAACTTCACGGACATCGGTTCACCACCGTGTTCACCGCAGATACCGCATTTCAGTTCCGGACGTACGAACGGCCTTTGGCTACTGCCATCTTGATAAGCTGGCCCACACCGTTCTGGTCGAGTACCTGGAACGGGTCTACCTTCAGGATCTTCTTTTCCAGGTAAACCGGCAAGAAGGAAGCGATATCGTCACGAGAGTAACCGAAGGTCATCTGAGTCAGGTCGTTCGTACCGAATGAGAAGTATTCGGCATGTGAAGCAATGCGGTCGGCAGTCAGGGCAGCACGCGGCACTTCAATCATCGTTCCCACCTTGAACGGAATTTCCACGCCTTCTTCCTTGAACAGTTTGGCAGCAGTTTCACGGATCACCTTTTCCTGTGCTTCGAATTCATACAAGATACCAATCAGCGGCACCATGATTTCAGGATGCGGGTCGTAACCTTCCTTCTTCAGTTCGCAGGCAGCACCCAGGATGGCGCGAGTCTGCATTTCGGTGATTTCCGGATACGTATTTCCCAGACGGCAACCACGGTGACCCAGCATCGGGTTGTGTTCACACAGACTTTCCACGCGCTGGCGGATATAATCTACGGTTACACCCATGGCCTGTGCCATTTCTTCCTGACCTTTCAAATCGTGCGGTACGAATTCATGCAACGGCGGGTCGAGCAGACGTACGTTGACAGGCAGTCCGTCCATGGTCTTGAAGATTTCCTTGAAGTCGGCTTTCTGGTAAGGCAACAGTTTGTCGAGGGCTTTCTTGCGGCCTTCTACGTCCTTGGCCAGAATCATTTCGCGCATAGCCACAATCTTTTCGTCGTCGAAGAACATGTGTTCCGTACGGCACAGACCGATACCTACGGCACCGAATCCACGGGCATCCTGTGCGTTGCGCGGCGTGTCGGCATTGGTGCGGACTTTCAGGCGGGCATATTTGTCGCAGAGTTCCATCAGTTCGGCAAAGTTGCCCGACAGTTTGGCCGGCTGAGTCGGAATTTCTCCGGCATATACATATCCGTTGGTTCCATTGATGGAGATGTAGTCACCTTCTTTCAGTACGACTCCGTCAATTTCCACCGTACGGGTCTTGTAGTCTACGTTGATGGCTCCGGCTCCTGATACACAGCACTTACCCATTCCGCGGGCTACTACGGCTGCGTGCGAGGTCATACCTCCACGGGCGGTCAGGATACCTTCGGCAGCCTGCATACCAGCCAGGTCTTCCGGAGAAGTTTCAATACGAACCAGTACACGCGATGGCCGTTGGTATGCCATTCAGCCAGCATCTTCGGCGAAGAAGACGATACGTCCGCAGGCAGCACCCGGAGAAGCCGGCAAACCACGTGTCAGCACGCGGGCACGTCCCAGTTCTTCCTTGTCGAATACCGGATGCAACAGCTCGTCCAGCTTATTAGGTTCGCAGCGCATCAAAGCGGTCTTTTTCGTCAATCATGCCCTGATGCAGCATTTCCATGGCGATGCGCACCATAGCGGCACCTGTACGCTTACCGTTACGGGTCTGGAGGAACCAGAGTTTGCCTTCCTGCACGGTAAATTCCATGTCCTGCATATCGTGGTAGTGATTTTCCAGTTTAGTCTGGAGTTCATCGAGTTCCTTGTAGATTTCCGGCATGGCTTCTTCCATAGAAGGATATTTGGCCACACGTTCCGCTTCGGAGATACCCTGCAGTTCGGCCCAGCGCTGAGAACCGATCTTGGTAATCTGCTGCGGAGTACGTATACCGGCTACTACGTCTTCACCCTGCGCATTAATCAGGTATTCACCGTTGAACAGGTCTTCACCAGTAGCGGCGTCACGTGAGAAGCATACACCCGTAGCCGAAGTCTCACCCATGTTACCGAATACCATGGCCTGTACGTTTACGGCTGTTCCCCACTCTGCCGGAATACCTTCCATCTTACGGTAAAGGATGGCGCGTTCGTTCATCCATGAATCGAATACGGCACAGATGGCACCCCACAACTGTTCGTAGGCACATGACGGGAATTCCTGTCCGGTCTGTTTCTTCACGGCTTCCTTAAAACGGACTACCAGTGTCTTCAGGTCGTCCACGTCGAGTTCGTTGTCCAGACGTACGCCCTTGGCTTTCTTCACTTCTTCAATGATGGCTTCAAACGGGTCGATGTCTTCCTTGTTCACGGGTTTCATGCCCAGCACCACGTCGCCGTACATCTGTACGAAGCGGCGGTAAGAGTCCCACGCAAAGCGAGGGTTGTTAGTCTTGCGAGCCAGTCCTTCTACTACTTCATCGTTCAGACCCAGGTTCAGAATGGTGTCCATCATCCCCGGCACTGGCACGCTCTGGCACCCGAACGTACGGAAACGAGCAACGGATTTTCCACATCGCCGAACTTCGACTTCATCAGGCTTCTACTCCCTTCGATGGATTTTTCCATCGCGTCTTTCAGCAGCGCAACCACTGCTTCTTTTTCCTTTTTCAAAATATTCGTTGCAGACTTCGGTTGTTATGGTGAATCCGGGAGGTACAGGCACCCCGATCAGGTTCATCTCGGCCAGGTTTGCGCCCTTGCCACCCAGAAGATTTCTCATGTCAGCTTTTCCTTCAGCTTGTCCGTTTCCAAAAGTATAGACTCTTTTCTTTTCCATGTTTTCTTATATTTGATAAGGTTCAATAATGTTTTTCGTTGGTCAACCGCTGGCAAATCTATATATATTTTATTGAATCCCAAATTTTGTGAAGATAATTTTTCGACATATTTTGCAACATTGAGTTTGCAAAAATGAACTTCTTC
>ENA-OPZY01000015-OPZY01000015.1-human-gut-metagenome-genome-assembly--contig:-NODE-15-length-18908-cov-0.901496_pt1 | contig 18908 bp, 19 predicted proteins | sample MGYA00242488_ERZ504513 | MGnify/ENA primary metagenome ERZ504513 (study PRJEB26092, sample SAMD00036247) | human gut metagenome | host: Homo sapiens | study: EMG produced TPA metagenomics assembly of...
AAATCGATGCGCGTCCCGCCAGTCAGCTCGTCCATATACTGGCACTTCATAAACATATCCGAAGATTTCTGCGCTTCCGATGTGGACAAGCCCGCGACAATTGCGCATTTTTGTGTAGAGGAACAGGTTCTTAAACGCGTGTGCCTCGTCTACAAACAGCCGGTCTACGCCCAGCTGCTCAAAGGTAATCACATCGTCCTTTCGGTCGGTTGCCGAGTTCTCCATCTCGCTCCAATCCTTTCCGGGTCTTTTCCATCTGTTTGATGGAGAAACGTTCGCCATTCTGGGATTTCATCTCAGCAATGGCGTTTTCGATTTCATCAATCTGGGCAGCCAAAATTCGCTCCTGCCGTTCTGCGGACACCGGGATTTTCTCAAACTGGGAATGCCCGATGATGACCGCATCGTAATCACCAGTGGCAATTCGTGCGCAGAACTTCTTTCTGCGAGCGGTTTCAAAGTCCTTTTTGCTTGCCACCAGCAGTTTTGCACTCGGATACAGGCGCAAGAACTCGTTTGCCCACTGAAGGGTCAAATGATTCGGAACGACAAACATGGATTTCTGGCACAGTCCCAGCCGTTTTGCCTCCATAGCAGAAGCGGCCATCTCGAAGGTCTTACCGGCCCCTACCTCGTGGGCCAGCAGCGTATTGCCGCCGTACAGCACATGAGCAATGGCATTCTGCTGGTGTTCCCGCAGCCGGATCTCCGGATTCATGCCGCCAAAGCGGATGTGGGAGCCATCGTACTCACGGGGACGAGTACTGTTGAACAGCTCGTTATACTTTTCCACAAGTTCCGCACGGCGATAAGGGTCTTTCCACACCCAGTTCTGGAACGCATCCTTAATGGCCTGCTGTTTCTGCTGAGCAAGGGTGGTCTCCTTTTTATTCAGAACCCGCTTCTGCTTACCGTCTGCATCCTCCACGGTATCGTAGATACGGATATCCCGCAGATTCAGCGTATCCTCCAGAATCCGGTAGGCGTTGGCACGGCTGGTGCCGTAGGTCATATAGCATGGACATCATTCCGGCTCGGTGTACTCTTGCCGGTGATCTGCCACTCTGCCGTCATGGGAGAGAATTTCACTTCGATGTTCCGGCGCAGGTAAAACGGCGGTTCAAAGGTTTCTTCCATAAACTGCTGGATATAATCCCGATTCGACCCATGTAGCACCAAGGCGCACATCAATCTCTGAAGCGTCCAGGTCTTTCGGCTGCGCCTTTCTCAGATATTCCGTATTTACCGCAAAGGCATGGTCAGAGGCCGCAGCCAGTTCTGCCACGCGGAGCTTTTCCCGGACATTGCCAGACAGATATTCATCAGCCGTCACCCAGCCGGTTTCCTCGCCGCCCTGCGTCATCGGGTCTTTGAAAATGACGCCATGCAGTTCCTGCCGGATTTTTTCATATTCTCCCGGTGTACCTAAAAGCTCCGACATATAGGGCAAATCCACTCTGCCGCGCTCTCCGATAGAGATTGCCAGAGCTTCTGCCGGAGTATCTACGCTGGTAACAGCCCGTTCCGGTCGAATCGTCCGTTTGGTGAACATATCTGCCTTGGATTCCAGCCTGCCGTTTTCATCCACATTTTCCAGAGAGCAGAGCAGATAATAAGACGAATCTTCCGAAAAAGCCTGTGCATTTGCACGGGAATTGATAAGCCCATACTGATCGGCGAATCGGTCATAGGCTACATTCAGTTCCCGCTGTTTCTGGGCAATCGCGTCCTCCGGATAATCGTTCAGCTGGTAGTCAATCAGTTCCTGCACGATGGTGCGAAGCTCCACCATGCCCTTGATCCTGCCGGTGGCCGTCGCAGAAAGGTCAGCTTTCCGCATGATGCTGTTCTCACGGAAGTAGACATCCCCATCCACTACTGCATAGGAGAAGTTCTTTACATTGGGGTCTGCCGGAATGGTTTCGCCCTGCAAGGACAGTTCTTCCTCCGGTGCCAGCTCCTGCGCTTCATAGTGGCCGCCGATATGCTGCACAGCCTCATGCAGCTGGTCTCCCAGATCTGCATCCGGAATCGGAATGACTGTACATTCTTCCTTGCCGTACTGGGTGCTTTCCGTTGTAATCTCACCCAGCACCATTTCCGGGTGGTCAACAAAGTAGCTGTTAAGGGTAATGCCCTCCGAAGTCAGCCCCAGATGCACCCAATCCGGTTCGATATCAATGGGATGGTCTCTCTTTTGCAGGAAAATGATATCCGACACTACATCTGTACCGGCATTGGCACGGAATGCGTTATTGGGAAGTCGGATGGCTCCCAGCAGTTCTGCCCGCTGCGCCAGATACTTTCGTGCGTCCGGATTCTTGGAATCCATCGTATAGCGGCTGGTAACAAAGGCCACGATGCCACCGGGACGAACCTGATCCAATGCCTTGGCAAAGAAATAGTTGTGGATAGAAAAACCGAGCTTATCATAGGGTTTATCGCTGACACGGTAGTTGCCAAATGGCACATTGCCCACGGCCAGATCATAGAAATCGCGGCGGTCGGTGGTTTCAAAACCTGCCACCTTGATTTCTGCCTGCGGATACAGCTTCTGCGCAATACGCCCTGTGATGGAATCCAGTTCCACACCATACAGTCTGCTTCCCAGCATGGAATCCGGCAGCATACCGAAGAAGTTGCCGACACCCATCGACGGTTCCAGAATATTGCCTTTCTCAAATCCCATACCGTCCAAAGCTTCATAGATTGCACGGATCACGGTAGGGCTGGTGTAGTGCGCATTCAGAGTCGAAGCCCTTGCTGCGGCATATTCTTCTTCCGTAAGAGCTGCTTTCAGCTCCTTATATTCGCCTGTCCAGGCAGTTTTCTCTGCGTCAAAGGCATCTGCCAGCCCGCCCCAGCCGACATAATTGGCCAGCGTTTCCTGTTCCTCCGGTGTCGCATCCCTGTGCTGGTTTTCCAAGGTTTTCAGCATATAGATGGCATCCATGTTGGCACGGAATTTCTGCTTTGGGCTGCCTTCACCGAGATGAAAGCTGTTGATGCGGTAGTTTTCTGCATGAGTGCTCTCCGGTTCTGTCTCCGGGATAGTCAAATGCTGTTCTTCACTTTGCTTTTCTCTGCCGGGATTCAGATCAACCACCAGATTATGCAGGTGAACATTTTCCTCATGCCCCAAAAGTCTTGCCAGATTTTCTTTGCTTTCCGAGCGGAAGATCGGATACACGGAATCCGGGTCCCGAAGCTCCACATCGAAAAGCCCGACTTTTTCAATCGTAAATGCCTTTCCGTCCAGATACAGCGTATCACCGACACGATAATCCGGCTGCACCGGAGCTGCCGGTTCTGGCTGCACAGTCGCAGGCTCTTTTTCAGCCTCCATATTCCTGCCGCAAATCTCCTGCAACGCCTCTGACGCACTCACATAATCGGCAAATGTCTGCACTTTTCCGTCCGAATATCCGTAATACTCTTCTTTAACATAATCCCAGATGGCAAACGCATCCTTAGAATCCGGGAAATTCTCGCCGGTCATCGTGACCACAAATCGTTCATTCGGTGCATAGCCTGACTCTCTGGCAAGTTCTCTGGCGTGTTCCTGCATTTCCAGCACCAGCGGATCTGTCTCTGCTTGAGCCGGTTCCTGTGCTTCTTCGGATTCCACTTCCGGGAATGGAATGTCCTGCTGCAAATCCTGTTTGCTCTGCTCAACGTAGAGCCAGTCTTTGGCTTCCCGTTCCTGGACTTTTTCAATCAACTGCTGGCGGTAGGTCTCTGCCTCCCATTCGCTGGTAAACTCTTCGCTGACACCATCCGGCTCCACATGAATGCCGTCCTGAATATCATCCCAGACCGCATAGCCATCGTCTGTCTCCATCACGGTAAAACGCTGGGGTGCCGCCAGTTCACTCCGGGCATAGACATCCGCAGCCGTATTCAGCATGTTGTCCACATGCTCATTTCCGGTATCGTAGTGTTCCGGTGGCGTTGGAGGAAAGACATGGGCAGCAGTCGGCATAGGAAGCGGCGCGCCGTATTCCTGCTCCAGCTTTCGATACTCTTCCATTTCCAGAGCAGTCAGGTACTGACCATTTTCCACAAGCCGGTCTAACCGCTTATCCACCGCCGACCATGTGAGGCGTACTTCCCGGTCATGACCATAATTGCGAAGCAGAATGCCTTTCCCGTCATAATCCGCAAAACCGCGACTGCCATCCATAAAGGTATAGCTGTGGCCACCGAGACCGTATTCCGCTTTCAAGAATGCAGCTCGTTCTTTTGCGTCCCCTTGCTGCTGATACAGCGCATAAATACGGATTTTTCCGCCCTCAAAATTGGAGCCTGTCCGCAGCATCCGGTCGATTTCATCCTCAGAAATGACAAAAGCGGAGGGCTTTTCGCTCTCCGCTTCTCTGGCTGCATTTTCTGCCGCCGCATCAATTTTCTGAATCTGCTCTGCTTCGGACTGAAACAGGCTCATAAAATTTAGCTGTTGATAAGTTCCGTCAGAATGACTTCCTCTGCCTGCGCTTTCAGCATGTTCATGTGCTGCACCCAGGCCATCTGGTTCGATTTCTTGTCCGGTGCCGGATTCGCTTTCAGAAGTTCCGCCATCATCTGCTCCATCCGTGCGGTCGCGGTCTCCTGAATCTCCCACAGGTGCGGGTACAGTTTCTCGGTCAGGATCAGGTGATTGTACAGCAGCGTGTTGTTCTCCTGCAGGAATGCTCTGCGCATCCTCCCGTACTTGCCCAGGGGCTTCTGTTCCTGCACCGACAACTGGATGTCCGGAATCAGGTAATCGCCGTTCTTCGTGTAATTCAACTCCATCATAGTTTTGGCTCCTTTCTGCCTGCTTGTCTCTTTCATAGGTTCGGATCGTGCGTTCAATTTCCCGGAAGATCTGGCTGGACATTTCGCTGACCGCAGTTCCCAGCACATTGGCGGCAGCCTGCGTATTAAAATCAAAGATGTCCAGAAAATCCTCGTGCTCAAAATAGTCATCTGCATTGCCCACCGTCCGGGTAAAGACGGAATATGCGATGCTGACAGCGGCAGCTTTCTTAAAAGGAAGCTCCGATGTTGAGTTCCATCCATATCCTTCCAGATAGGAATCTGCAACGATGTCACTAATCTGCCTGCGGTTTTCCTCCCAGTAATCCCTTGCAAGGCGTTCTGCCGCTTCCATGATATGATTCTCCAGAGACCCGGCACCGGCAGGAACATCAAACGCTGCATCCAGTGCCCGAATGATCGGCTGCTCATGCTCCGCGTTCATTTTCCAGAGCTGTACCGGGCGGGAATTCTTCCGTTCTCCGGTATCTGCCACATCAAATACATACCGCAATTTCGGCTGCTCCCCGCGCATATCCAAAAGAGCAATGCCCTTGGAGCCACGCTTTACATAGCGATTCATCCGGTCATTCCAGAGATCGTACTCTGCACAGGCCGTTGCTTCTGGTCTCTGCTTATAGATCATCAGCTGCTCCGCAAAGGGATACTTATAAAGCCGCGCGGATGTGGTCAGAAACGCTGTCCACTGTTCTTTGCTGCCAGTGATCTGTGCCGCAGCTTCCTGTGCCATCTGCATATAATAAGCCGTTTTCGTCATCATCTGTCTTTTTCCTCCTCTCCTTTATTCGTCCGGATACAAATCCAGTGCCTCATATTCTGCATCCGTCATCTCTGCCAGTTTCGCAAGCAGCGAGGCCGTCCACCTGCGCAGATTCCTGTCCCTGCCCGTCAGACTTTTCTGCATCTTTTGAAGCTCTGCAATCAGCCCTATCCGTGTGCCAGGGCTGTAAAGCATCATGAGCATCCATTCGTCATCCGTAAAACGCATTTATAACTCCTTTTCTTCGCAGCACCTGCGAGGCGATGCAGGCGGCACCGCCTCCTGCTTTTCCTTCAGCTGATCCAGAACCGATGCTTTCTCCGTCGGTTCTTCCTTCTTTCCGTTATTGATTACGCCGTCAATCATACCGTAATCGTCTTCCATTGCCATTTCAGCGGCTTTCAGGTAATTCTCCGGTTTCAAAAATCCGGGTAGTTCCTGGAAGCCGATGGAATCCACATAGTGACAGCTTACAGCACCATTCTGCCGTAAAGCCACGATGTCAGACACAGAAAGACTATGCCCAGTAAAATCATCAGGACGGGAAACATTGAATTTCGCATACAGTTCCTCCAACATCGTATTCTGATCCTTGTAGGGAAGCAGCGGAGCCGTATAAACCACTTCATAATGGTCAATATCCGGCTCCAGCCCCATCCGTTCCAGTTCGCGCATAGACGAAAAGCGTTCATATACCGTATCCTCGCTGCGGCGAAGCTGCAAAATCGCATACTGGTCGGTAGTACTGTCGAGAAATGCCATCATTCTTTCGTCCGGTGCCTGCGTTCCATGCACTTCATCCCATTTTTCAATTCTTGCCATCGTTCATTTCTCCCTTCTCCATAAACGGCAGGCCGTTTTCCTTTGCTTCCTGCCGCTGCTGTTCCCGCCGCTTTTCACTATAAGGCGGTCGGATACCGACGCAGCGTTTCGGAATCGTATAAGTGACCGACCCATGCTCCCGGTGCTCCAAAATAAACTGCTCCGGATACTGTTTTCGCAGTTCCCGAAGCTTCTTAATCAGGCGGCTGTCATGGGTATAAATGCTGGCGGTTTCCAGTTCATTATCAAAATTGATGACGGTTTCCTGCTCTGCCTTCGTAAGCTTGTATTTCATCGCTCTGCCTCCTTCGCCTTGGCAGCTTTCACCGGCGTATCCGTTCTGGAAGACAAATCCGAGAGTTTACCCAGCACAGATTCCCGTCTGCTGTTTTCCGCTTCCTCTGCACGATCACAAAGTTCATCATAGTCAATCCGCGTCATGGTGCGGCCACCGAACCCATAATCCGAAAGAATCTGGTCTCTGGCTGCATTCATGCTGATTTCCGGGTTGTCGATCTGTCCACCGTCAATTTCCGTAAAGTCCTTATGATATAAGGTATAGTCGTAACCGTCCTCACAGGTCTGAATGGCAAGAAAGCCCTTGCTTCCCAAATCCCATGCACTGCGTTCTTCCGTAATCAGCGGCTCCGGGCGGCATGTACCACCGCCGCGTTCCAGCATTTCTGCCAGCTGACAGATGTGCAAAACATCATACCCCAGGCGCAAATGATATTCGTCCATATATTCGCAGCGAGCTGAGAACTTCCGGTTCGGATACTCGATCTCCACTGCACTGCCATCCGGAATTTTGAACCGATCCTCGTAGTTGCTGGTGATAAACCGGATATTTTTTGCATTCTCCAGCTCAGGATCAGCCTTTTTCATCTGCCAGAGAACCTTTCTGCCGCCGCGTACCTGCTCCAGCATCTCCGGAGCTACCGGCGCAACGGCAAGACCGTCAAGCTGGGGAATCTTCTGAAGTGCTACCACCCTTGCGCTTTCTTCCAGCGTAGAAGACGGCTGTTTATCCAACACATCCCAGCCAATGTGTCCCTCGGTGGTCTGCACCTTGCTGTCCATATCAAAGCAATGGAATTCCACGCCGTCCTGCTTTTCCTGCAAGGAAAGCAGCGCAGCATTATCCACCAAATAAGCTGCATTCATCATTTTCATGCTCATTTTTTACCTCCAAACTCCAGCTTAAATGCTGCTGCACCGTCCTCGCCGGCCTCTACACGAACGGTTGTGTCATAGTAACGTCCAGACTTCCTGGAATAGCAATGGGTAAGCCGTGCTTTTCCCTGATTTACCAGTTGCTTTGCCAGTTCCTCTGTCATCTGTTTTCCCAGTGTCTGAAAGAACCTGTTTTCCTTCCAGAGCGCAAATCTACAGCCCTTATCCCTGCAAAACCATCCCTTTGCCGTTTCGCAGACATCACCGCCGCAGGCGGGGCAGGAACCAATGACTTTGCGTTCCGGCTGCATCAGAACATCGGCACCTTTCACAGCCTCGTAGGTTTTTACAAGTCCGCTGACCATGCTGCTGATTTCACCCATAAAGGCATCGCTGTCATACTCGCCGTGTTCTATTTTCAGCAGTTTTTCCTCCCAGTCTGCCGTCATGGATGGGGACTGAATCTGTTCCGGCACCACCGTCACCAGCGCATTTCCCTTGTCCGTAGAACAAAGATATTTCGTTTTCTTATCACCCCTGCGCTCGATAAAGCCTTTCTGCACCAGTTTTTCGATGATGGCAGCGCGTGTAGCCGGTGTGCCGATGCCTTTTTCGCTCTACACCAGCCGGGAATTCATCCGAACTGGCACTCTCCATCGCTGAAAGCAGAAGATCTTCGGTAAATCTCTTAGGTGGGCTGGTCTTGCCCTCTTTCAGATCGACACCGGCAAGTTCCAATGTCATGCCTTCCGAAAGCTCCGGAAGATCACCCGCCTCCGCATTCTTCTCAGCATCTTCAACCGGCTTTCCTGCATATTGCCTCCAGCCCATATCCGTGACTGTTTTGCCTTTTGTACGGAACTTCTGACCGGCGCATTCTGTTTCCACTATGGTTTCTGCATAGCGATAAGGTGTTCCGACTGCACAAATCAGCCGCACCGCCAGCATGGTAAGAATCGCCTGTTCTCCACTGGGAAGAGAGGAAATGTCATAACCCGCCGCTGTTTTTGTAGGGATTATGGCATGGTGATCGGTGACTTTCTTGGAATTGATGACCTGTGCTGCATTCACCGGTGCCGGTGCATCTGGCTGAATCTGAAAGCTCTGCTGAATCACGGAAACAAGTTCCGGCACAAGCGGTGCCATATCATCCGTCAGATACCGGCTGTCGGTACGGGGATAGGTCACGAGTTTCTTCTCGTACAGAGCCTGCGTGTAATCCAAGGTCTGCTGGGCAGTGAATCCCAACTGCCGGTTTGCTGCTCTCTGAAGCGAGGTCAGATCAAACAATGCCGGGGGCTTCTCTGATTTTTCTTTCTGCTCCACCTTAGTAATGATGGCACTACCTGCCTGACAGCACTCTGCCACCAGTTTTTCTGCTTCTGCTTTTTCTTTCATCCGCTCACCACTTGCTTGAAAATCCCGGAATTTCAATTCTGCCGAGTAGAACGGCTCTGGCTTAAAAGCCCGGATTGCTGCATCCCGCATGACCACCATCGCAAGCGTTGGTGTCATCACGCGCCCCACATTCAGGGTCTGCCCATACAGACATGAAAAAAGCCGGGTGGCGTTGATTCCGACAATCCAGTCGGCACGCTCCCGGCATAAAGCCGCCTCATATAAGGCATCATATTCTGTTCCCGGTCTGAGCTTCTGAAATCCTTCCCTGATCGCACTGTCCTCCATCGAGGAGATCCAAAGGCGTTCCACCGGCTTTTTGCAGCCGCACTGATGGTAAACCAGTCGGAAAATCAGTTCTCCCTCGCGCCCTGCGTCGGTTGCACAGATCAGACTCTCCACATCTTTCCGCTGCATGAGCTTTTTCAGGATTCCAAACTGCTTTTTCGTGCTGGCGGACACCTGATACTGCCAATGTTCTGGCAAAATTGGAAGATCATCATACTTCCACCTGGCATACTTTTCATCGTAGGCTTCCGGCTGGGAGAGTTCCACCAGATGCCCCACACACCAACTGACAAGGTAGCCATTGCCCTCCATATAACCGTCCCCCGCGCTGATTTGCCCCGATTACTTTCGAGAGACTCATGGCAACCGAGGGCTTTTCCGCTAATACAAGCTTCATTCGATACTGCTCCTTTCGCAAAAAAATTAGCAGCCAGGCACCGAAGCGCATGACTGCTATGTAAGGACGGTATTCTGTTTTAGGTCTACAAACTGAAAGTTGTTAGTCGCTATCTTGTTTGCGGTTAAATTCAAAAACGACAGGTTCAAATTCAACTAAATGCTTATCTTGGGTGTTAGTTCCTTTAGGGTTCTCTATGCCGGTAACTTCATAGTATTCATCACTGTATTGTATTTTACTACCATCAAAATCTTTTTGAATGGATTTGACATATTCAAACGGATTTTCTATTGGTAACAAACTTAATGCCCGCTGTAGCTGTTGTGCCGCTGTCCTCTGCTCATCGGTCAGTATTTTTTCTTCGTTTGCCATGTGTTCTTCAAATTTATTTTTATTCCATCCAAACGATTTGCTCCAATGGGTTAGCAGTACCACAAGCCAAGATTAAACGGGTAAAATCTTCAAAATTTGCCGCTAATGGATATACATTTTGGTCTACACAACTTTCTGGATTGCAGGCAAATACCATTTCTCCATATTCCGGCAAAAAGCAATACAGAATACATCCTTCAAATCCGATTGGCTTTGCGTTGACGGGATAGCAAAAATACGGCTCTGCAATATCTCCATATTCTAAACCTAAAAGTCCCTTATCTATGGGAAGTGCCATATACTTTTCGTAAATCGTTTCCATTGATGTGCCTCCACAAAATTCCGAGTTGTTAAGCTGTTCTTACTTTCTATTTTATCAGATATCGCCTACAGATCCATAGCTTCATAGCTCCAAATAGTTCACCCACAAACCATTTGGCTATGTAAAAGGGACGGCTTCTCAGCCGCCCCACCGGTCAACGCTGCGTTAATCAGACAGGTTCATCGTCCGATTCTGCTTCGTAATCCTCGTTGACATCCACTTCTTCGTCCTCGTCACCGTCATCCTCCGGCAGCTGGAGCGCGTCTTCATCCTCATCGTGATAATCCGCATCCGGGTCCGGCTGATTTTTCTTTGATGCAGGCTTTATGCCCCTCATCTTGATATAGAGATAGCCGCCGACACCGGCAGCACCAATCACAAACAGAAGCAGCATAATCATCGGAAGCGGAGACGCTTTCTTCTGCTCGTTCTCTGTTTTTTGCTCTTCCGGTGCAGGTTCCGTCTCCTGCGTTTTTTCAGTTTCCGCAGGTTCCGTGACTTCCGGCTCCTTCTCCTGATACTTGGCAGCTTCCTCTTCATCCATCAGAGCAAGCAGATCGGCCTCATCCACCATATTCAGAAAATGCACATTCTGGTTGCCGTCTTTATCGCGGTCAATGATCAGATAGAAGGTGTTGCCCGCCTTTGTCACCAGCGTGATGAACTGCTGGCTGGATTTATCTTCTTCCTCACCGATATCGTCCACCAGCGTCATATTTCCTTCCGGAGTCAAAGCTGTACTGGATTCCGTCTCATCCTCGGATGACATTCCGCTCTGCATCAGATCCAGAAACAGCTTCAGCGCATCTTCACTGAACATGCTGCTGTCTTTTGCAGAATCCGTGACACTCAAGTACTTCCCATGTGCATACCCGGTTTTGCCGTTGAAGTTTACCTTATACCAGTCACCGCATTTTTCGACAATCTCCACTGTATCGCCGGAATGCAGATACCCGATAATCTCCTGATCCATACCGGGACCGGAACGGAAATGCAGGCTGGTGATACCAGGCACCACCGTACCAGTCTGCTTTTGGGACTTTTCGCTGCCGATGTTGTATTCCTTGCCGCCCACCGTAACGATCAGGTTCCCATCCGCATCCGTAGCGACTTCATAGCCATCCGGCAGCACCTGCATGTCCGGGTCGATTTCGATGCTGCTATCACTGTCTGTTTCCTCGCATTTGCACTTCCTACCGCATCCGTCTCCTGTGCAGCGGTACTGACAGCCGTGTTCTCCTGCACAGCATCGCCCGTATAGGCAAATGCAGTAGTCGTAAAGGTTCCTGCCGCCATCACGCTGGCAAGCAGCATTGCCATCATCTTTTTCATTCCATATCCTCCGTTTCTTTCTCATCCAGTTTCAGGTTCTCCGGGTTGGGAACCGCAGCCTGAGCCATCTGAATGATGACTGCCAGCTGTTCCGGGGTCAGGCTCTGGGCATGTACCATTTCACAGATTTCGCTGTTTTCCTGCTCGTGGTACTTTCTGTCCCATTCCTTTCTGCGCTCCTCCCACTCATCGCGTTTTCTACGGGCTTTCTCACGCTCCGCAGCAATCTTTTCCAGTTTCAAACTCATATCGTGTCCTTTCCGGGCGAATAATCGCCCTGTTTTATCGAATTTCTTCCCATACAGTAGTAATGCTGTCTCCAGTAGCTCGTCTCAATGGAAGCATAGGAAATTGGGTTGCCGCAGTGAATCATCATCCCGTTGCCGACATAAATGCCCACATGGGACGCTCCGCTGGTGTTGTAGGTTTTCTGGAAGAAGATCAGGTCTCCGGGCTTTGCCTCACTTTTCGGGATAATGTCGCATTTTCCCATCAGACCATTGGCCGTCTGTCTGCCTACATTCCAGCCATTGCCGCAGTGGTTGATGACCCAGCTGACAAAGCCGGAACAATCAAAGCTCGTGCTCGGCGAGCTGCCGCCCCAGACATAGGGATAACCGAGATATTTCTCTGCTTCGGTAATCATCTTTCGGAATTTTTCATCCGTCAGAGCTTCGCCCGGAATGTCGTAATCCTGATATTCTCCGCTGGAACCCGCGCCGTCCGGCGTTGCAAAAGCGATGCCTGCAAACAAGTCATCCCGATTGCCCCGGCATTCCAATGTGACTTCGTAGCGTTGCAGCTGGTCTTCTGTAAGACCAGAATTTCTGGCAACATAGTCCACGCCCCTATTGAGCAGCGTTACATTGAGGATTTTATACTCATACTGTACCGTTACCTGATAGGTGTAGGTGTGTCCGGTTCCAGTGATTGGATTGTAGCGATAGCCCACACGGGTTTCTTTCCTCGTCCGGATTTCTACCTTTTCCTCCAACTTCAGCTCATACTGCGCTTCAAAGATACTCTGGAGCCGCGCCTGTACCTGGCTTCTCGTATAGTTTTCAAATTCTACGGTCAGCAGAGATGCAAGCTCATAGGGATTGTGACCGATCTCTGCCAAATTGTAGCGATACTCGTCATAGCCCGGATGGTCGGTTTCAATACGGTCAATTTGTTTACGAAGTTTATCCTCCAACTTGGTATAATCCGTCTCCACGCCTTTCAAATCTTCATCTTCTGCCGTGTAGGAAGTTCCCAGCACCACATTGCCGCCGCCATTGATCAAGACAGAGCAGGACGATACTGACCCGGCAATCACCAAAACAAGCAGTCCCACGGCTGCGATGCCAATGATGATATGCGAGTGGCTCTGCACAAACTGAAATGCCTTTTCCGTCATACTGGCAGTCCCCTGCGCAGCTTTGGCTGTGCCAGCTGCTGTGTTCTCCGCAGCGGCCGCACCTGCCTTAGCAGCGGCATACTCTTTTTTGATAGCCTGCTTCTGCCGCCATCTGGAAAAGAAGTTCGAGCCAGCCTGCGGATCAGACTTCATGCGTTCCGCAAAGACGGAATCCACGGCATCTTTATCTGCCTTTTTCTCCAACCGCTCCAGCTTTTTGTACTGCCGCAGCTTTCGACCATATTGGAACCGGGAACCAGCACGGGCTGCACCTTCCACTGAGCCTTCGGTAAAATGCGCTGCCTCTACACCGGAATTATTATCCTGGTCGGCATTACGCACACTCTGATGTGCTTTGGTTGAAAGCGCATCTGCCGCAAGATTCCCCGGCTTCTTTGGCTTTCCGCCCTTTTTCCCGGAAGCGGCTGCATTCTTCTTCTTCGCCTTTACCTCCTGCTCCGATTTCAGCTTCTTGCTGCGCATCTTGGCAAGATCGGCCTCGTGACGAATCTGCCTTCGATGTTCCGCTTTTTTCTTGCTGCTGTCTCCCGTACTGCTATCGGTGGCTTTGTTTCTGGAATCGCGAAGGGTGTTCTCCGCACCCTCGCGCTCCTGCCGCAGCTTGTCTCCGAGATTCGGATTTTTCTTGCCAGCCATTGCTTACGCCTCCTTTGCTTCCTGTACTTCGGTTAATTTGGTCGTCATAATCCGGTACAGTTCCAGATCGGTCGGGAAACGATCAACGAACGGCAAAATCACATTTCCGTAGAACAGCAATCCTTCGCCTTCGCCGGAGTGGGTCACATAGGACAGCTGGTGCGGGCTGATGTTCAGCTGATCCGCCAGAATCTGACGGTCACCGGCTGCCTGATTCAGCATATAAATGAAGTCGCTGTTTTCAAAAATGTTCGTCACTTCGCGGGAAGAAAGCAGGTCTTTCACATTCTGGGTGATGCCGGTGGGAATACCGCCCCATTTACGGAATCGCTTCCAGATTTCCACGCTGTAGGCCGCTGTCTGCTCTTCTTTCAAAAGCAGATGGAACTCGTCCATATAGTAGCGGGTGGCTTTACCGGCATTACGGTTGGCGGTCACACGCCCCCAGACCTGATCCTGCACCACCAGCATACCGATCTTTTTCAGCTGCTTACCCAGCTCCTTGATGTCATAGCAGACCAGCCGGTTATTGATATCTACATTGGTGCGGTGGTTAAATAGGTTCAGTGAACCGGTCACATAGATTTCCAGTGCTGTTGCCACATGATGTGCTTCCTTTTCATCCTGCCGAAGCAGCGCCTCATACAAGTCCTGCAACACCGGCATATTCTCCGGCACCGGGTTCTCAAAATAGGTCTGGTAAATCTGATGAACACAGCGGTCGATGACCGTCTTTTCTACCGGCTGCAAGCCTTCCTTGCCACCCACGATCAGCTCACACAGGGACAGGATAAAATCTGCTTTCAGGGCAATCGGATTATCCTCTTCCGAATAGTTCGCATTGATGTCCATCGGATTGATATACTGCGTGCTGGAAGGACTGATTTTAATGACCTGCCCCTCAAATTTCTGCACCAGTGCCGTGTACTCGGCTTCCGGATCGCACACGATTACATCGTCATCCGTCACCAGGAACGCATTGGCGATTTCTCGCTTGGCAGAAAAAGATTTGCCGGAGCCGGGAGTACCAAGAATCAGTCCGTTTGGGGTTCTTGAGCTTTTTTCCGATCAACCATAATCAGGTTGTTTGGACAGGGCATTCAACCCATAGTACAGAGCTTCTTTCCCGGTCTGAAACAGCTCTTGGGTGGTAAAAGGCACGAAAATCGCCGTGCTGCTGGTAGTCATGCTGCGCTGAATCTCAATCAGGTTCTGTGCCAGCGGCAGGCAGCTCATCAGCCCCTGCTCCTGCTGGAAGTCCAGACGGCGCAGGTTGCAATTGTACTTCTGTGCAATGCTGGAAGCCTGAAACACATTGGTTTCCAGTTCCTGCTCCGTCTCGCCGGTGTTCATAACCAGAAAGGTCAGCAGGAACATACGCTCATTCTGACTCTGCAATTCCTTCAGCAGTGCCTTTGCATCCTTACCGTAAGTTGCCAAATCGGACGGAATGATGTCCATATCGTATCCGGAACGGACAGCTTTCTTCTGTTCCTCAATCTTGGAACGATCCAGCTCCGTAATGGTGTGCTTGATGGATTTGATTGCTTTATTCTGGTCTACCGACTGAATGTGCATAGTCACGATCTGGCTGGATTCCATATCCAGAAAATCCTTCAGCATCTGATCCGACAGATCGGGAAGCCGTGATCTGGAGATAGGACATAGAACCATACATCCCGCCCATCTGAAAATACGGTTTTTCGGAAAGGCAAAACCGGTCGGCGCAATAAAAATCCTTTACCGACAGCCCGCTCTCCGGCAACCACTTCCAATCGAAATTGAATCGGTCATGGTCACCCATGTGGAACATATCGTGCATCAGATGAAGCCGTTCCTTGCCGTTCAGCAATTTTGCCCGGACACCCAAGCGTTTGAAGTTGTTCATCAGGTCGATCTCAATGTGAATGAGCCTCGGCTTTGCCTGTTTCATGGATTCTGCTTCAATGCCAAACGTCAGGTACTTCGTCTTGGTCAGTCCGTTGTTGCCTGGCAGCTGGCGGCGCAGCATGGTGCTGTACTCCGTGCGCACCGGATTGAAATGATCCTTCTGGTACGGGATGCGCACCATCTTCTCAAAATTCGAGGCATCCGTAGCCATATTCATAAAAGAAAGCTCAAAGCGGATGCTGGAATCAAAGAAGTTCAGGAAGCTGCACCATTCCTCAAAGATAGCCGTCTGATCTTCCTGCTGCGCCAGCTGGTAATTGATGTCCTGAAACTGAATGGTTTTGGTGTAGTAATTGTCCGTCACACGACAGATACCGTCCGGGAACATCCGCTGAAAAGGAATGCTCTCCTGTGCCGAATGCGGAACCGTGCGGTCACCCCTTGCGCGATCAATCACCGTCTGCACCTGTTTTTGCTCTGCGGCTGACAGATGAGACGGCATTCGGATGTCATCCTGCTTTTTATTCTTCGCTGTCAGCTTTTCGAGAATTTTGAACAATGCGATTTACCTCCATTTCCACGTCTGCCTGCTGAACCAGCAGTGCATAGTAATTTTTCGTTTTGTAAGGCCGCGTTTTCGGCCTCTTGAACTTCGCCTCATAGAAATGCTTTGCCACCACTTCCAGCGGCTGACCGTCTTTCTCGTACATGGCAAGAAAGAAGAGCGGCAGCATCACTGCCATCATGCCAAGTGCAGCAAGGCTCAGATTTCCGCTGGATTTGAGCAAAAAGAAAACCGGAACGCCAATCAGCGCACCGGCTCCGAAGCAGAGAATCTGCCGTTTGGTCAGGTTCATAAAGACCTTAGTTTTGACCTTTGAAAGGTCTCGCGGCACAGAAATATAAGATGCCATGAATCATTCCTCCTCTCCTTAGTGCGCTGCAAACACGGACTTCGCGAGGCTTCCCGTCTTAAATAGGTAAATGCCAGCAAAACCGTACTAGCCCAAAACGCCCCAAATGCTGCTGATGATGTTATCCGAAAAGGACAGGTTCTGAATCAGAACTGCATAGATGCCCACACAGATCATGATAAGAAAGCCCTGAAATCCCAGTGCAAACAGGGAGCGCAGATAGTTTTGACCGGTATGGCTCTGCTCATGGTTTCCAAAGGTTGCGAACGGAATCGGTGCAAGGCTCACCATGAGATATATTTCCACCATTCGGCCATACACGATGACAAAGATGATTGCCGACAACGCCAGCATCGTGACCTGAACCACAAAGGTCTGCAAATACAGTCCCAGCAGCGGTCCTAAGTCCATCCCTTCCAGCGTGGCCTGCATTGCTGTCAGGGTCGCATCGCTGACGGACGTACTGCCGGAAATCAGACCGCCGCTTCGGGAGATCACTTGCTGCGCTACATCAAAGACAGCCATCGTGATATTGAATGTGTTCGAGATCAGGGTCACTGCCAGAAAGGTCTTAAAGACCCATTTGAAAAATGTCCATGTCTCGAAATTTGCCAGATTGTTATGCTCGATGAGCATCTGGATCAGCTCATAACAGGCGATGAAAGTCAGCACCATTCCGGCAATGGGCAGGATCACGGATTCCGAGATGTTGCGGATCATAGAAAAGACCGCAGGTGAAAAGTTCGCCGGTGTGGTTCCCACATCGCCTGCGATCTGTCCAACCTGCTGGTTGACTGAATCGAACATCCCTGAAAGATTTCCCATGATACCGCTGATGATCATGCTCTTGAGCCAATCTGTGATCTGTTCAAGGATACTCTGCATGAGCCGCCTCCTTCCTTACGCAAACACGCCGAACAGCTTCGCCATCCGGGACAGAAGCATGAACAGCTGTGAGAAAAGAGACAGTGCCGATGCAGTTGTAGTAAGAAACGCCATAGATTTGTCCTCCTGTAATTTGTCCGGCCTCTCAGCCGGTGCGATTCTAAACTGCGGTTCTGCGCCATACTTCCAACATGTGCACCTGCCAGAGAGCGCAGAAAATAGCCAGCTGCGGAGATTGCCTGCACCTGACTATGTAACAGGCAGCTTTCGCCGCCCGGTCGGAATCTTCGCTCCGACAGCCTTTGCTTAACCGAACAGACCGGAAAGCAGCGGCACCAGAGTCGTGCCGATCAGTGCTACACCGCCACCGGCCATCAGCTGCTTCATGCCCTGAGACTTGGCACCAGGGTTGTCGTTGCCGTAGCCTTCCAGCAGGTTGATCGCTCCCCAGATGCCGAGACCGGCACCGAGCGCGATAACGAGGGTCTGAAGAACGGTGATTGCCTGTTCAAAAAATGCCATATAGTTTGTTAGCCGGAATCTGATTAAAAAATAGGTTTGTCATGTTTCATAGGCATACAAAAGCCGGAACAATCTGCCGCCCGGTTTCCGGGGGCATGATTCCGGCTGTCCTCCTTTTTCATTATTTTTTCTTGCGATTGTCCGCTTTGTACGCCAATGGCCCGTAGAGGGCAGGTGCGGCGAATAGATAAGATCACTCCCTTCAAAAGCGAACAGTGTTAAGCGCCCTTTGTGTCTACTTCATAGACATCGCAGACCTCATTGGGCTTGAGTTTCAGCCTTGCGGACAGGAATGCTTCAATGTCAAAAGCGTTCTTATCATCCGCGTCGGCAGTGTACTTGAAATTGGGGTGCTTGGTAATGTCATACTTATCCGAAAGGAAAGGACGCACGCCACGCAGCTGGAGGATGCACTTGTTTCCGTCCATCGTCGCAAGCTCGTCCTGGCTCATCAGCTCTTTTCCCAATTTCTGATAGTTGAGCGAGTGGGAGGTCTCCCGTCCCCGGCTCTCTCCGGTGTTGTAAGTGTCTATGGTCTCCTTTCCCAGAACAGCCGCCAGCTCTTTCAGCGTTGTTGGCTCTTTGCCACCCAGGAAGATGGAAGTATCCATATTGCCGATGATGGTATCGGCATTATCTTTGTAAATTGCCTTGAGCTGGCTCTGTGCCTGCAACACCAGACAGGCAGAGATTTCACGGCTTCGGATGTGGCCACCAGCTTTTCCAGACGAGGAATCTGCCCGATATTGGCGGCTTCATCAATGAGACAGCGCACATGGACTGGAAGCCTGCCGCCATACACATCGTCCGCCTTTTCGCAGAGCAGATTAAACAGCTGGGTGTAGCACATAGAGATTAGGAAGTTAAAGCTATCGTCCGTATCAACTCATGATGAGGGAACTAGGGCAGTTTTCCTCGTCGTCCCAGAGTGTCCAGCTCCAGCTCGATCATAAGCTGTG